>ERZ1026772.813-NODE-813-length-20145-cov-11.110901_pt1 | contig 20145 bp, 17 predicted proteins | sample MGYA00380124_ERZ1026772 | MGnify/ENA primary metagenome ERZ1026772 (study PRJEB33269, sample SAMEA4719760) | human gut metagenome | biome: human-associated habitat; feature: organic feature; material: feces | place: Cameroon | collected 2013-10 ...
AAACTTGGGCGATATTTTTTTGACTGTATACACTAGCATCGCGGATACGCTTACGGTGCCTTCTTGTGCAAGTGTCTGGCAGTATGTATCTTTGCATCGCAAAACGAGCTATGCTACATAGCTTCGCAACAAGGACATTCACTAATAATAAAAACAAACTGAAATGAAAGAGACAAGGAAAATCGCAGAGTTGGCAAATGCCACTGCCGTAGACTTCGGCAAATTGAATGAGATAAACGAATATGTATTGGAACTTGGCCCTGAAATGAAGATACCCGGCAAGGTGTTTGGCGGATCGGCAGTCGGTGCTACAGGTGGAGAATTCTCCTTCCAATCGTTTGCGCCTGGAACAGAAACAGGTTTCATCCACACCCACAAGACTCACGAAGAACTGTATTTCTTCCTCAGCGGCAAAGGAGAGTTCCAAGTTGACGGCGAGGTGTTCAACGTGGAGGAAGGTAGCGTGGTAAGGGTAGCACCTGCCGGCAAGCGTTCGGTAAGAAACAACGGCACAGAACCTCTGCTGATGCTCTGCGTGCAATACCTCGGCAACACTTTCACAAACGAGGATGCCGCCGATGGTATTATCTTGAACGAAAAGGTGGAATGGTAAACCACTTCAGCTCTGACAGTTCATCGTCCTGGTCATGACAGCTGCCATTTGGCACATTTTTTGATAATCCCGATATATGACTCAATATGTTTTTGTATATATCATTATTGCCGCCTCGCTTATATATATAGGTTATAAGATATGGCAGGCGGTGTCACACAAGCCAAAGAGCGGTTGCACTGGTTATTGTGCCAACTGCCCTTTGGCTGATGAACTTCGGCGGAAAGCGCAACGGCAGGGAATGAAAGGCAAAGCTTCTGGCTCCTGCTGCAACAGGTCAAAACTGTCGAAATGCAATAAAGAAACTGCGTCTCAAACCGACAAACAATGAATTTTGAAGGAAGAAAAAGCCTTTTCGGTAAGTTTTCAAATAAAAGTGGAAGAAAAATTTGGTGGAACGAAATAAAATTCATACCTTTGCACTCGCAATCAAGCAATGGTACCTTGGCCGATCGGTTAGGTAACGGTCTGCAAAACCGTGTAGAGCAGTTCGACTCTGCTAGGTACCTCAAGGAGTTCTGAAACAATTTTTGTTTCAGAACTTTTTTTATCCCCCCCCGCCACACACCTCCAACATCCCCGGCATTGCCGACAAACAGTCTGAAGAACGCTACAATTCATCACATTTTCAGAACACCAAGTACTCTCAATTCAGCATATTCGTTCGGGGTAAACCGCATAAGCCGAAAATTCCCCCCTGGCGTGGGGAACGAAACCCCACATTAGGGGGTTCTGTTCCCCACGCCAGGGGGGAATATATGGATGGACCTATTATTATCTGTTCAGAAGCCAGAAGGCATTCTCGTTCAGCTTGTTCATCAGCTTCTGAGGATAGCCAGGATGCTGGCGCACGAAATCTTTCACCATCACTGCCGCCTCACTGCTGCGATGGCCGCCGAGCAGCGAACCGAGCCAATAGCCAGGGAAGAATATGTCGCTCGTGCGCTGCACGTCGATCAGAGCATCAAGTCCGGGAGTGATGAACCTGTTGTTGAAAGGTTCCCTCGTGCGGTCGTTGAGCAAGGCGAGGAGCGATGCTGTCCAGGGTTCCGGCTGACGATTCTCTGCCTTGAGGACAGACTGGAACAGTGCCTGCTGCTTATCTGTGTCTGGCGTGCAGGCACGGCTGACAAAGTCGAACTGCCTCAACTCATCCACATTTGAGAGTCTCTTGCGCTGCTCCGCCAATATCTCGTCACACTTCTGGGGCATCATTATTGCCAAACGGTAAGCCATGCCGTTGTAGTCGTTCTTGTTGAGCAGCTTGTCGGTGCTGCCTTTCCACACAGCATATAAGGAGTCGGCAATCTCGCCACCCTGACATGAAGCATAAAGCAGACGGACGAGACGCTGTCTCACCGAAGGTATGGCGTTACGCCTGTATTCTGCCCACATCATCCTCTCGTTTATGCTGCGGTCTTCGCTATCCATCCTGTCGATGGCATTATTCCAGTAGCCGGCAAGCTGAGAGGCTATCATGGCGTTATTTTCTTTCACTATCCATTGCCTCATGGTATTGGCATACTGACGGGCTCCTATCCTATGGGCAAGGAAGTTCTCGTTGAGAGTCATGGCGAGGGCGAAACGCTGCAGTTCGTCAGCCGGAGCTTCCAGTGCCGTGGTGTCGGCGGCATCCGCTGTCATGAGCGGTTTGCCGGAACGGTCGTTTAGCACGAACAGTCCGTATCCTCTGCCATCAGCATTCAGCAATACGTTCTGCGGTTTCCCGCCTGTCTCAATCTCCACGGTGCCGCTCTGCATGTCTACGGGAACGAACTCGCTCCTCACTCCCCCATTGCCATCGGCGAAATCAAGACGCACATTGAACTGCTGCTGCCATACGAGTCCGCGATGCTGCGGATCTTCTTGTTTCACAATGAGTCTGCCGTCTTTCCACTCTGCCGACACAATTGGCATACCGTCACATTTCACCCATGTCTCGCTAAACTGCCTGATGCCACACTGCGGCGCTTTGCTGTCGAGGATGTCGATAAGATCATCCCATGTAGCATTGCCATAGGCATACTGATGCAGATATTGGCGGATTCCGTCTCTCAGCGCCTCCTCTCCCATCTGCTGCTCCAGCTTGCGCATCATGACTGGTGCCTTGCAGTATATGATGTTGCCATAGAGCAATCCAGCCTGGTTGAGGTTGTCGAGAGACTGCTGTATGGGATGTGTGCCGGGAGTACGGTCTGTTGACAGAGCCCTCGCCTGATACATACGCAGGAAATTCAGGTCGTGGTTCACATCGGGGTATTGCTCCCTGGCTACCTTTGCCGCAAAGAAATTGGCGAACACCTCTTTTGTCCACACGTCATTGAACCAGCGCATGGTCACCATGTCGCCAAACCACATATGTGCCGTTTCGTGGGCTATCAGCTCCAGACGTGTCTGCTCCTCCTCTGGTGTGGGGTGTTTGCCGAGGAATATCTCGTGGTCGGTGAACTGTATCGCTCCGGGATGTTCCATTCCGCCGAACTGGAATCCGGGGAGAACCACCATATTATATTGGCTGAAAGGGAGGGGTATGCCGGTATATCTTTCAAACCACCTTATGGAGTGGTCGGCAATGTCGAACACCTTGTCGAGCTGCGCCACCTTGTCGGGGTCGGTCTCCCGGTAGAGAGCCTTGATGGTACGGCCGCTGCGTTCTGCCTTCTTGACGCTGAACTTTCCTGCCACGAAGGAGAAGAGATATGTAGGGATAAGCTGGTCGGTGACTGATGACACCGTCTCCCACCCTTCCGGCACATCGAGTTTCAGTTTGAACACAGCCTTGAGATCAGGCTGGTCGAAACATGGGAATACCGAACGGGCATGGTCGGGAACGAAGAGCGTGTAGAGATAGTCCTCGTTGCGGTTGAGCGACTTGTCGCCGCTGGTGAACGCCACGTCTACGGCATTCTCACCGTTTTTCAGCCAGCTCTCTTTCAGTATGATATGCTCGCTGCGCCATTCGGCACGCCTCTTCTTGCCGTTAACTGTCACCACACCGCCATACTGTCCGTCGGCTCCCTGGAAATCGAGTTGCAGGTCGTCGCCGCATTTCTTATACGTAAACTTGATGACGGCAGAGCCTGTCACCTTTTCTTTCCGCGAAGCGGGAATCCTGAACTTCAGATCGTAACACAGATTGCCGACTGCCGCCCGCCGCTGCTCGGCGAGCTTTTGGCTCACTCCCGGTTCTATCTCCACGGCACCTGCCACCATCGAACAGAGCAGCGCCATACATGCAATGATAAGTTTTTTCATAGAATTCTATTTTGTATACAAACAAGTTTTGCAAAGGCAAGCTCATCTCTGCATGACATCCAGACGATATTCTGCATCGGTTGACATTACCTAATGCAAAGATAATACATTTCAAAAAACAATGCTACAAGAAAACGATTTAAATAAGAATTATCAATGTTTCGCAGGTTACCCTGTCTACAAGAAAAGTTGAGGAAACGACGAAAGACAAGGTGTCACGACTATGGTCTGATGCCTGGAAATGTAAATAAATACACATTTCCCTCGCAAAATCGTTTTTTTACATTACCTTTGCATACTGCATTGCCCTGATCAGCCCCAAACGGTCATCAGGGCTGGCATGGATTCTGATTTTTCAGAAGGATGGATTTTGTTTGGTTTTTAATGAGTAATAGCGGGATATTGCGAATTAAAAACAGGCAAAAGACACCTCATAAAAAAACATCTCATACAGACAAAAAAAACAATTATATATACGACAATGGAAAATAAGAAAAACATGTATTTCGCCGTAGCTTACAAGCTTTATACAAATGAGAACGGCACAGAGACAATGGTAGAAGAGGCAACAGCAGAAAAGCCATTCCAGTTCTTGAGCGGATTCGGACTGGCTCTCGACGACTTCGAGAACACCATCGTGGCTCTCAACGACGAGCAGAAGAACGACTTCGACTTCACGCTCACTAAGCAGCAGGCATACGGAGAGCATGAGGCAGAACGCGTGTTGAACCTCGACAAGGAGATGTTCTGCATCGACGGCAAGCTCGACACCGACAATATATACAAGGATGCCATCATTCCGCTGCAGAACGAGAACGGACAGCGTTTCCTCGGCAAGGTGCTGGAAATCGGCGACGACAAGGTGACAGTAGACCTCAACCACCCTCTGGCCGGCAAGGATCTGCACTTCGTAGGCTCTATCGTTGAGGCAAGAGAGGCTACAAACGAGGAGATACAGACCATCATCAACCATCTGAGCGGTGGCGGATGCAGCGGCTGCGGTGGTGAATGTGGAGGCGACTGCAACTGCGGCGGCGACTGTGGCAGCAATAACGGCGGTTGCGGCGGCTGCCACTAATCAGAAGGATTTGACAATACCCCCAGACGGTCATCAGGAATACTATAAGCAGTTGTAGAATATCACATCGTTTTGGGATGACACCTTGATGACCGTTTGGAAACAAATCACCAGACACATGCGTAACACTTTCGGCAACATATTCACACTTACGACTTTCGGGGAGAGCCATGGAGAAGCCGTGGGAGGAGTGGTAGACGGTCTGCCTGCCGGCATCGACATCGACATCGACTTCATCCAAAGCGAGCTCGACAGGCGCCGGCCCGGACAGAGCAGCGTGACAACAAGCAGGAACGAAGCCGACAGAGTGGAAATTCTGAGCGGCACGTTCGAGGGAAAGTCTACGGGATGCCCTATTGGTTTCATCGTGAGAAACACCAACCAGCATTCCGCCGACTACGACAACATGCGCGACCTGTTCAGACCATCGCATGCCGACTTCACCTATTATAACAAGTATGGCATAAGAGACTATCGCGGCGGCGGCAGATCATCGGCACGCATCACCATAAGCAGATGTGTGGGAGGAGCATTGGCAAAACTGGCCCTGAAGAAGATCGGAGTGGAAGTAGTGGCATACACATCGCAGGTGGGCAGCATTGCCCTCGACAACGACTACACCAGGTATGACCTGACACAGGTGGAGAGCAACATCGTGAGATGTCCCGACGCAGAGAAGGCGAAACTCATGGAGAGCCTCATCGCCGAAGTGAAGAGCAGTGGCGACACCATCGGAGGCACAGTGACGTGTGTGATAAAGAATTGTCCGATAGGCATCGGCGAACCGGAGTTCGACAAGCTCAACGCCATGCTCGGATATGCCATGCTCGGCATCAACGCCGTGAAGGGAATAGAGTTCGGATCGGGATTCGAGGGAGTGACGCATCGCGGCAGCGAGATGAACGACATCTTCTATCCCGAAGACGAAAAGATAAAGACGCGGTCTAACAACAGCGGAGGTATACAAGGCGGAATTTCCAACGGCAACGACATATTCTTCCGGGTGGCGTTCAAACCTGTGGCCACACTGCTTCAGAAACAGGAAACCATCGACAAAGACGGCAATTCCACCACCTTCAAGGCAAGCGGCAGACACGACGCTTGCGTGTTGCCAAGAGCGGTTCCGATAGTGGAATCAATGGCGGCAATGGTGATTTTAGACCAATTTTTGTATAATAAAACAACAAAATTATAATTTTTAACTATTCTGATTAAAAAAACAGCCATTATTGTTTTGGCATTCAAATATTTGCAGTATATTTGCAATCGACAAGCGGGTGCTTGTGAAAGTACCGATTGTCTAATTAAGTCTAGTTTAGTTTTTGTGTTGGTTGAGGGCGGTCAATTGATCGCCCTCTTTTTATGCTTTTGTCCATTCCAAACAACATCCATCATCCGCAAAGCCATCAATCCTACAAAACGGCAAGCCTGCACTCCCTCTTGCCGAAAATTGGAGTTAAAACACGCAAACACTTTGTCATATCAAGAAATAGAGTTATTTTTGCAGGAAATCACATCTTACTATACACAACAAGGATAATGAGTGGCAACATCTATATAAAGAACGCACAGGTGAACAACCTGAAAAATGTATCATTGGAAATCCCAAGAAACAAGTTTATCGTGATTTCCGGTGTCTCCGGCTCCGGCAAGTCATCACTGGCTTTCGACACACTGTATGCCGAAGGCCACAGACGATATGTGGAGAGTCTCTCGGCATATGCCAGACAGTTTCTCGGAAGGATGAGCAAACCGAAATGCGACTACATAAAGGGACTGCCACCGGCAATAGCCATAGAACAGAAAGTGATTTCCAAAAACTCTCGTTCCACAGTGGGCACAAGCACGGAGATTTATGAATACCTGCGGCTGCTCTTCGCACGCATCGGACACACCTTCTCGCCGATAAGCGGCAACGAGGTGAAACGACACACCGTGGAGGACGTGATAAACAAGGTGAAGACCTTCTCTGAAGGCACGCGCTTCGTGGTGCTCTCACCGGTGGTGAGAATCGCCGACCGCACTCTCTCGCAACAGCTCACGATGATCATGCAGCAGGGATACACACGAGTGTTCGTGAAAGGCGACTTCCAGCGTATCGACGACCTGCTCAACGACAACAAACTGGACGAGAACATAAAGGACGAGAACATCTGGACAGTGGTAGACCGCATAGCGTGGGAAAGCGACAACGACACGCTGTCGAGACTCACCGACTCGGTGGAGACGGCTTTCTACGAGGGCGACGGGGCATGCCGAATCGCCATCATGCCGGCAAACATAGTATATGATTTCTCAACTCGCTTCGAAGCCGACGGCATGACATTCGAAGAGCCGAGCGACGGCATGTTCTCTTTCCACTCCCCCATCGGAGCTTGCCCTATGTGTGAGGGATTCGGAATGGTGATCGGCATCGACGAAAAACTCGTGATTCCAGACTCATCGCTCAGCGTATACGACGGATGCGTGCAATGCTGGCACGGAGAGAAAATGGGCGAATGGAAAAAGGAATTCATCAGAAGAGCGGCAACAGACAAGTTCCCGATCTTCGAACCATACTACAAACTGTCGCAGAAGCACAAAGACTGGCTGTGGCACGGTCTGCCATCCGACAAAAGCAGAGACAAATACGACAGGGTGAGCATCGACGACTTCTTCCAGATGCTGAAAGAAAACCAGTACAAGATACAATACCGCGTGATGCTCAGCAGATACCGCGGCAGAACGGTATGTCCGGAATGCCACGGCAGAAGACTGAAAAAGGAGGCAAACTACGTCAGGATACAGGGAATGAGCATCTCTGACCTCGTGGACATGCCTGTGGAGAACCTGAAGAAATGGTTTGACGAACTGAGCCTCAACGACCACGATGCCGCCGTGGGCAAACGACTGCTCACAGAGATAAAAAACAGACTGGGATTCCTTGTGGAAGTGGGATTGGGATACCTCACGCTGAACAGACAGTCTAACACGCTGAGCGGCGGAGAGAGCCAGCGCATCAACCTCACCACATCGCTCGGAAGCAGTCTGGTGGGATCGCTATATATCCTCGACGAACCAAGCATCGGACTGCACAGCCGCGACTCCTTCAGACTGATAAGCGTGCTGAAAGACCTGCAGGCTCTGGGAAACACGGTGGTGGTGGTGGAACACGACGAAGACATCATACGTTCTGCCGACCATCTAATCGACATCGGTCCTGACGCCGGACGACTCGGAGGCAGAGTGGTGTTCGAAGGCGACCCGCAGAAGATAACAAGCGACACGATAAAGAAATATCCCGAAAGCCACACCATCAGATATCTGCTCGGCGAGGAGCGCATACCAGTGCCTGCCAACCGACGCAGCTGGAACCTCTTCATAGGCATAAAGGGAGCGAGAATGAACAACCTGCAGGGCATAGAAGTGAAATTCCCGCTCAACGTGATGACGGTGGTGACGGGAGTGAGCGGATCGGGAAAATCCTCGCTCGTCAAGGGCATACTCTTCCCTGCCCTGAAACGACAGCTCGACGAAGTGGCTGACATGCCGGGTGAATACTCATCGATATTCGGCGACATAAAGACGATAAAACACGTGGAGATGGTGGACCAGAACCCTATCGGCAAGAGCACGAGGTCGAACCCCGTGACATACACCAAGGCTTACGACGCCATCCGCCAGCTCTTCGCCGAACAGCCGCTGGCTGAGCAGATGGGATTCTCTTCAAAATACTTCTCGTTCAACGCCGAGGGCGGCAGATGCGAGGAATGCAAGGGAACGGGAGTGCTCACGGTGGAGATGCAGTTTATGGCCGACCTGGAACTGGAATGTGAGGCCTGCCACGGCAAACGCTTCAAAAAGGAAATTCTGGAAGTGAGATTTGCCGGGAAAAACATCGACGACATCCTCAACATGACAGTCAATGAAGCAATAGAATTCTTCACGGAAAACAACCAGAAGGACATCGTGAAGAGACTGAAGCCGCTGGAGAGCGTCGGACTGGGATATATCAAACTCGGACAGAACTCCTCTACCCTATCCGGCGGAGAGAACCAGAGAGTGAAACTGGCTTATTTCATCGGACAGGAAAAGGCTGACCCCACACTGTTCATCTTCGACGAGCCGACAACAGGTCTGCACTTCCACGACATCAAGAAACTGCTCAATTCGTTTGACCAGCTGATAAAGCGTGGACACAGCATCATTGTGATAGAACACAACATGGATGTGATAAAATATGCCGACCACGTGATAGACCTCGGTCCCGACGGCGGAAACAAGGGCGGACAGATCGTATGCTGCGGCACTCCCGAAGAGGTGGCTGCATGCGAAAACAGCATAACGGGAAAATATCTGAAAAAAGTTCTTGACGACTCAAAAAAAGAATAGAAAAGCGACAAAAGATTTTGCTCGTCAGAAAATAATTGTTACCTTTGCACCACTTGTTCGGAACAGTGCCCTGTTCCGGGTGTTTAATCAGCCGATATGGCTCAGTTGGTAGAGCAACGCATTCGTAATGCGTAGGTCCCGGGTTCGAGTCCCGGTATCGGCTCCATAGCGATTAAACATAAGATAAACTCATGGGAAAAGATTTGCGATAATAGCTCAGTTGGTAGAGCACTAGCTTCCCAAGCTGGGGGTCGCGGGTTCGAGCCCCGTTTATCGCTCTTGTCATCATAGCATTCCCCACACTTCCATCCTTCTTATTCTTTCTCCAACGTATTGTATTACAGTATCTATAACAGCTGTACTTCTACAATCCTGAAATCCCTATGGATTACCGTTTGGGAATAATATATAATCAGCAAAAAAGCGACTTCCGAAAGAGAGTCGCTTTTCTGCTGTTATAAACAATCGTTTGTCTGATCAAATTCATGAAGGAGGCTGCAATCAATCCTCGTCGGCAAATGTCTCGAGCGAGAACTGGCTGCTGCCATCGAAACAGTGGGTACACACCTGACACTTCGGCAGACCGATAGCCTCGATGAGCTGTTCGATGGTATTGAACTTCAGAGTGGTGAGTCCCAGTTCCTTTGCTATCTCGTCCACCATGCGCTTATACTCCGGAGAGTCGGTGGTGGCATACTTGTCGAGATTCTTGTTCGGATCGCCTTCAAACTTCTGGATCATACGACGGGTGATAAGCTCCATATCGCTCTTCGATGACGTGAAGTTGATGAACGGACATCCGTATACGAGCGGCGGACAGGCAATGCGCATGTGGCATTCCTTCAGACCAGCCTGATCGAAGAGCACCTTCACGTTGTCGCGAAGCTGGGTGCCGCGCACGATGGAGTCATCGCAGAAGAGCACCTTCTTGCCCTGCAGCATCGCCTTGTTCGGGATAAGCTTCATCTTTGCCACAAGAGAACGCATGCTCTGGTTTGACGGAGTGAAGGAGCGTGGCCATGTAGGAGTGTATTTTGCTATGCAGCGCTGATAAGGCACATTCTTGCCAGCCGCATATCCCATCGCCATTCCCGTTCCAGAGTCTGGAATACCGCTGCAGCAGTCCACCTCCACTGGGTCTGTCTTCGCCATGTTGAAGCCATTGTCGAAACGCGCCTGCTCCACGTTCTTTCCCTCGTATGTAGATGTGGGGAATCCGTAATACACCCACAGAAACGAGCACACCTGCATCTTCTTGTTCGGTTTCCTTATCTGCTCCATTCCGTCGGCGGTGAGCTTCACTATCTCTCCCGGTCCTACATTATATACTGTATCGAAATCAAGGTTAGGGAACGAGGTTGATTCGCTCGACACCGCATATGCCCCATCCTTCTTTCCGATGATTATCGGAGTGCGTCCCCAGCTGTCGCGGGCGCAGATGATGCCGTGGTCGGTGAGCAGGAGCATCGTGCACGACCCCTTGATGTGTCGATACACGTTCTCTATACCCTCCTTGAAGGTCTTGCCCTGGATGATGAGCAGCGCCACGAGCTCCGTAGGGTTTGTGCTGCCCGACGACATCTCGGCGAAATGCATGTTCTTCTCCAGCATCTCGTTTGTCAGCTCATCCTTGTTGAGTATCTTCGCCACCGTGCAGATGGCAAATTTTCCCAAGTGAGAATTCATTATCAGCGGCTGTGCGTCGGTGTCGCTGATTACGCCGATTCCCGATGTAGCCCCCTCGAAGCGGTCGAGAGTAGGCTCAAACTTGGTGCGGAAATAAGAGCTTTCGAGATTATGGATAGAGCGCACGAAGCCCTTTTCCTTGCAAAATGTTGCCATACCACCACGGCGTGTACCGAGGTGAGAGTTGTAGTCGGTGCCATAAAACAGGTCTGCCACACAGCTTTTCTTTGAAATTGTTCCGAAGATACCTCCCATATAAATATATTTGTTTGTTATTTTGTTTCCGTCTGCAAAGGTAATGAAATCTTCATTATTCATTCATCCGAATGTCATTTTTTATTTGAAGACATGATATAAATTTGTATCTTTGCAAAAGGAAACACTAAAAATGTCGAAGAAGCGAATACAATCATGACCTTAGACTTCTGAGACTATAATCGGAAACAAAATGAAAAATCTTTTACTACGTGTATTATCTGTCATCATCATCGCCGTGTCTGCACCCATGAGTGCGAACGCCTCGTCGGCTGCCATCACCAAGTATTCGGCTTTTGCCAAACAGCACGACAAGATGCCAAGCGAGAAGATCATGGCGGCAGCGGCAAAGTTGGAAAACGCCGGCAACGAGGATAAAGCCATCGTGCTCTACACCCTGGTATGCAACAGGTTCAACAAAGACCTGCCGGAGAAAGAGAAACAGACCTGCATCCTTGCCCATGTGAAGGCCGGCATACTATACATGAACCGCGCCGAATACTCCAAAGCCTTCGACACGGAAGTGGAGGGAGTGAAACTGAGCGAGATGTGCAAGGAGAAGAAATACAACTCCCAGTTGTATAACGTGATAGGCAGCATATACACCTACTACCTGGACTACGAGAAAGCCATAAACTACTACAAGAAGGCGCTCACTTTCTGCAAGGAATATCCTGACAAGATAACGGAATACAAGATTCTCACGAATCTCACAAACATGTATACGAACAAGAGCGACATCAGCGAGGCAAAGAAATATCTGGAAAAAGCGGAACGGCTGAGAGACAGAAAAGACGCCACCTACGCCTTCATGACCGAATACACCAAAGGCCGCATAGAAATGATGGAAGGAAAATACGACCACCAGGCTGAGAGATACAAAAGACTTGCCGTTTTTGCCAAGAAACACAAACTGCCCGCCAGATTCAGATGCTTTGCCTATCAGGAGATTTATCTGATATACGAGAGGCTCGGCAACAGAGACTCTCTGGAGAAATATCTGCGTATCTGCTACGAGGAGGCAAAGAGGACTGATGTGTTACCGGCATTCATCTCCTCAATAAAAGATCTTGCCGACTTGTACGAGAAGAAGGGCGACATAAAGACAGCAAGCCAATACAGGGCGATATACATAAGTTCCAGAGACTCCATACAGAACGTGAGGAAATTCGACATGGCGAAAAACAAGCTCTTCCTTCACGAAGTGGAGAAGACTGCCAAGGAGATTGATGCCCTGCACGAAAAGGAACTGGAGAGAGCGCGCACCATTCGCAACCAATGGATAGCCCTCAGCATAGTATTGCTCTTCACACTCTCAATAGGCATTTTCCTCACAATCGTGAACCGCCAGAAGAAGAAACTCCACTCCAGCTATCTCAACCTCTTCCGGCAGAACAGGGACAACCTGAACATGCAGAAGGAACTGGAACAGCTATACAAGGACACCACTGCCGAACTCGAGGAGAAAAGCTCGCTGATACGCAAACTGCAAGCCGAACTGCAGGAGCACGACAAGACCGAAACGAAGTCTGCTACCACCGACGACGCTGCAGCAAAATACCACACGAGCAACCTGAACGAGGAGGGACAGAAGATAATAGCCAGAAAAATCGTAAGCGTGATGGAGGGAACCACGGAATATTGCCGCACGGATTTCACGCTCGACAGACTTGCAGAACTCGTAGGGTCGAACAGCAAATATGTGTCGCAGGTCATCAACGACTCGTTCAAGAAGAACTTCAACGCCTTCATAAACACCTACCGCATTCAGCTGGCACGCGAAAGGCTCATAGACGTGGAGAACTACGGCAACCTGACAATAAAAGGTATCGCCGAAAGCGTCGGCTTCAAATCGCCCACCACGTTCATCAACGTGTTCAAGAAGATGGTGGGTCTCACTCCGTCGATGTATCAGAACATGGCGAAAAACGAAATGAAGGAAACTGAAGAACAATAACTGTATTTATCCCAAATCGAGGGATAACCCCAAACATACACTGGCAGCAAGGGCTGGAATCTGTTTCCTCTCTTGCTGCTTTTTTATCCCCCAATCGGTCAGCAGGACTTTCATTCAACCCAAATCGGTCATCAGGGCATAAACCGAAATCTGCCATTATTTCATCTTCATTCCCATGTTATACATTATGAAGCCGTAGATGTCGGCAGTCTCTTCCATCACCTTAAACAATGGTTTGCCGCCGCCATGACCTGCCTTGCTGTCGATACGGATCAGGACTGGGGCCTTGCCTGCCTGACACTCCTGCAGACGGGCAGCGAACTTGAACGAATGGGCCGGAACCACACGGTCGTCGTAGCCAGGGCAGAAGCAATAAATAGTGTTTTCATTCGCATATAAATTTATAATGCAAACTTACTCAAAAATTCCCGAAATATAGTACATCGGCGATATAAATGCCGATATTTGAAAATATAATCTTACCTTTGCATTAACCATGACAACTGGCTCAGCAAATGTATAACACCTACTCACAAGCATAAAAAAGAAACACATATATTTATGGAATTGAAGAAAGACATCAAGAATCTGGAACAGCTGTTCCACACCGACCTCCACCAATACCTGCTCTCCATCGGAAAAGTGGACGAGCGTCTGCCTGAGGCGCCCGACATCGAAGAACTGTGGCAGAAAATCGGCGAAAGCTATCTGCCCGACGGGATGAGGGAATTCAACGCCTACCCCACCGTATCGCTCGGATGGATGATGTTCATCGGAATGGCGATAGCGAAATATTGGGACACCGACTGGGAACTCTACAACAAAGTTGGCGACCTGTATAAATATCTGAGAGACCAGCGCGACTTCGACCACATGGACGACTACATCTGCGAGAAAGTGCTGCTGCTCGCCGAGGAGGACCACGCCATGATGACAAAGACCGTGGGCGAATGTGCCTCACGCACATACAACCTGCTCTACCACCAGCACCTCGAACCCGGCACTCCCGAGGCTTTCCAGGGTTATGTGTCTGCCCTCCACCAGATGTATCTCATGGGCATGTCGATGGAACTGAAACGCCTCGGCTACCACATGACGAAGCTGAACTGACAAACACGGGGCACAGGGCGTCGTTTCAGGCAAAACCTCGGCAAATGTAAAGATTTTGCCATATCATCTGAAATCACGCGAAAACTGTCAGATCATCAGGTTTTCTTCATAGCGCATTGGCATACAGGCAGTTAACGACCTGACAGTTGTTTTCAATTGTCTGGATAGTTTGAAACTGTCTGGAATTATCTGCATCGAGAAATTACATGTGTCGGCAGAATCTTGGAAACAGGAATATGGATATTACGACATGAACTTATTGGGCAGACGTCTGACACAGATTCTGCCCAACTGGGGCAAGCACGTTGCCCATGATGGGCAAGCACGTTACCCATGATGGGCAAGCAGCGTGCCCATTTTACATACCAAAACGGTCTTTATGGTGAAGCAGTGAAGCAGGTCGGTGGAAAACATGGTGTATGCCAACCAGCAGCAATACTACGACGCAATTACTGCCAACAGCAATGTTGCCGACTCCGGACCATTCATAGACTTTATGCTTGGGGAAATACAGAACAGAGCGTGAACGCAATGGCTTCCGCAAGAACAAGTCCATAGAAAAGCAGCCGGAATCCGAAGAAGACCTTCTCGAACACCGTACCGACGGCACCGATGCCTTCGACACGCTCTACATCGGCTGCGAGAAGTTCTCGCAGCACGATTTATATACAATTGCGATTGGTGGAGTGAGATAATATGTTAAAGTAAATATATTTACTTGTATTTGTTTCGTTGTTTAGAAACAAAACTATATCTTTGTAATCTAAAATAAAAAATAATAATGAGCGAATATAAATTACGGGTAGTTTTAATGGATGAAGCCTTGACATTTGTTCGTTCTTTGCCGTTGAAGGTGCAACAAAAAATAACCTACAACTTCAAGAAGACAGAACTGGGTGTTATGGATAAGGAACTCTTTAAGAAATTGGAAAACTCTGAAATTTGGGAGTTTCGTACTTTATTCAATGGAAACTGCTATCGCCTTTTTTCTTTTTGGGACACAGAAACAGAGACTTTGGTTATTGCCACACATGGTATTATCAAGAAGTCGCAAAAAACACCACCTAAAGAAATTACAAAGGCTGAAGAGATTAGAAAGAAATATTTTGAACTAAAACATCAGTAAAATGGCACAGATGCATTTAACGCCACTTTCAGAAGTGGTTGATGAAGTTTGGGGTAAGACAGGAACTAAAGAGCGTGATGCAATGGAAAAGCAACTCAAAGAGGAAGTCAATGCTTACTATTTGGGTGAAGTCATTCGTAAAGTTCGCAAAGCGCAAAACCTTACTCAGGAACAGCTCGGTGAGCGTATCGGTGTACAACGAGCACAAATTTCACGTTTGGAAAAAGGAAGTAGCACAATTACGCTTCCTACACTTAGTCGTGTTTTTCAAGCATTGGGTATCGCAACTGCAACACTTGATTTGGGAGTTGCTGGAAAAGTTGCCTTATGGTAATAAAGTATTTGGATATGATTTTCACAATAGGACATACAATTCAAAGTTTGGATGATTTCTATGATATGCTACAACATTATGATGTTAATTGTATCATCGATGTTAGAAGTATGCCTTTTAGCAAACATGCCCCTCAATTTAACAAAGAATCATTATGCCTATATTTGAAGAGCAAAAGCGTTTTATATGCTCATTTCGGAAAAGAATTTGGCGCAAGACGTGACGATTGCCTACAATATGTACATAATGGCAATGAAGACTTTATGCAAGTAAATTTTGAGTTGGGTGTAAATACGGACAATTTCAAAGCTGGCATAAATCGATTAGATAAAGCGTTAAGTCAAAATCGCACAATTGCTTTAATGTGTACAGAAGCTAATCCACTGGATTGTCATCGTTTCTCTTTTATTTCAAGATATTTGTATGATAACAAATATGAAATCATGCATATTATAAGGGATAAAGAAACTTATGAAATTCAACTCAAAACGCACAAAGAATTAGAGTCTCGTATGATAAATGACTATGTTAGGAAAGGAAAACTTTGGGATATAGACGGTCTCTTTTCTGAATTAAATGATGAAAAAAAACAGAGAGAAGAAGCTTATAGAATTAAGAATCGTGAAATTGGTTATAAACCAACAATGGAAGAAAAAGTAATAGATTAATAAAAAATGATATGATTACCTTATACACTATTGGATTTACAAAGAAAAGTGCCGAGCAGTTTTTTGAATTGCTTAAGAATAGTCACATTTCAAAGCTCGTGGATATTCGCATAAACAATGCAAGTCAACTTGCTGGCTTTGCAAAGGGAAAAGATTTGCAATATTTTGTAAAACAAATTTGCAATGCTCCTTATGAACATATTATTGATTTTGCACCGACGAAAGATTTGCTGAGCAAATGGCGCAAAGAAGAAGTTGACTGGAATCAATATACGAAAGTCTATTTAAACCTTCTTCAAGAGCGGTCTATTATAAAGAAATACGGCATTAAAAATTTCGATAACGCCTGCTTCTTATGTAGTGAAGAAACACCTGAATTCTGTCATCGAAGATTATTTGTAGAATATCTGAAAAAACATTCCACTGAGGAAGTTAAAATTATTCACTTGGTATAAAAGACTATGGACAAGCTTATTTTATGTCTTGCAAATTCCTACAAACATGGTGGAAGATGTATCGCAGGTATAGAAGTTTCATTGCAAGAAGGGCAACTTTCTATAAATAAGTCTTCTTATGGAATTCCCATTTGGATTCGTCCTGTTTCACATAGTGCGGCAGGTGAAGTTCCATTAAGTGATGCTACAGGCATTAAAGTTCTTTCCATTGTTAAAATTGTCAATGCCTGTTACGTTGGTAGTGGTTCACATTCCGAAGATTACTACTATACTAAGTTACAGTTGTTAGATACCTTAAACCCTTCAGATGAGTTCCTTAAAAAATATACGGATACATGGCATAATTGTATATTTGGCAATAGAGGTCGTGCTTTAACACCAGATGCTTTTCAAAATGGTGATTATTCGCTCATGCTTATTAGAACAGAGGGTAGTGAGATTTATTTAGATAAAAGATATACGCCTAAACCGAGAATTATATTTAACTACAATGGTAACGTATATGATTTTCCAATTACAGACCCAGAATATTTAAATCGATTAAGGTTGGATCCTTCTCTATACAAATCTGGATATGGAGTTTTATATATAGTTGCTTCATTAGGAGTAATACATGATGGTTGGCATTCTAAATTAGCTGCTACAATTATAATCCCTTCTGTTAACAACATCAAAGAAAGTATTATTTTGAGCAAACAAAATCAAGCCCCAATTAATAACAAACCCAAACCGAGGATACAAAATACTTCATATAGCTATGTTGGCGTTCTACGTTCTACTCGGCAGACGCCACGTCAAATATTAATTTCACAAACTGAGTCAAGAAAAAAAGAAAATCTAAATACGACAAATCATACCTCCGAGCCTATTCAATACACATCACAGAATAAAGCCACAAGTAATGGTTGTTATATTGCGACAGCCATATATGGCTCATATGATTGTCCTGAAGTTTGGACTTTAAGAAGATTTAGAGATTTGAAGTTGGCAGAGTCTGTATTTGGGCGTGCTTTCATCAAGCTATATTATTCAACAAGCCCTACTCTTGTAAAATGGTTTGGAAAAACGCTTTTCTTTAAGAAAACATTCAAACCAATTTTGGATAAATTAGTTTATGTTCTTCAACATGAAGGTGTTGAATCAACTCCATATAAAGATAGAGAGTGGTAACAATAATTTGGAATCCCTCCTAAACCACCCTTTCCTATACGCCTTTGTCTTGCGCCCAACGCAGGATGAAGGCTTTGCATTCTCTATGCCAACTGGCGTAATACGGTCAGTCCGGAGGACATCGAGCGCATCGAACTTCTCAATCCGCAGTCGCCATTCACCGACCTTAAGAACAGAGGGAAGAAAATCAAGAAGTTCGCTGTCATCAGCCGTATTCCTACGCCCGACAATACGTATTATCCAATACCATACTATGCAGCTCTTTTCAAAGGTAAATGGTTCAACATCAAGCAACTCATCGGCATCGCCAAGGAAGCAAAACTGAAGAACTCGGCTCCCATCAAATACCACATCGAAATTGCCAACTCCTTCTGGAACAACATCTTCAAAGTCAAGGGTATAACTGACCGCGAATACCCGATACCAAGCATCATCGACATAGTGAACAGCATACGTTTAGCCAAGGGCAACGTATTCGCTGAATGGAAACAGTCTGACACCACCAAACTATTTGAAGACCATGGGTATAAAAATAAGAAGGAGAGTGGAGGGTATTTCCTATGATTTTTAGAAATTAACATAACTTAACTTGCGTAGATGTGATAGTGTGAAGGGTTTATTATATTTTTTGCAAATAAATATTTAAATTATCAATTTATGAAAAAACTATTTCTATCTTTAATTGTAGCTTTAACATCGGTTACTGGTCTGATGGCTCAGTCTATAACAGTAACAGAGCCAGAGTTTGCAGAAGAGACACTTCTTCTGACTTCTGATAGCCAAGGAGTTAAATTGTCTCGTGAGAATGGTACTATTAAAACAAAGGCAGGAGCAAGCCTTTATCTTACAGGTATTGGTAAGGTAAAATCAAGATTGACACTTAAGGGTATTAAGTCAACCAGTAAAGCTGTTGGTGGTTCAACAACTCGTCTTATAATAAAAGCAGCAGATAACAAGACAGATCCTAACTCTTTTATTTCTGTTTTTAAGTTTGAAGTTAAAGGTAAAGAGCGTAGATACCAGTTGGCAGAGACTGGTACTTTGTCAAAGACTGAGAGTAACAACCTTTCAAGTGTTGAATATAAAGCCAAGAAATATGGTGAGAGTTCTTACTATATAGTTTTGGAAGACCTTACTGCAGGTGAGTATGGTATAGTCATTGGCGATCCTAATCATGAAAACACAAAAAACGCAATGAAAGTAACAACATTCACCGTAGAATAAATAATCCGTATAAAGGCTTTTGTCTTTTCATCCATACAAATGCTTCCGTACTTTCACAGTATGGAAGCATTTTTTTAAGGATGCTATATTATACAGTCAGTACCGGGCTGCAAAATTGGTAACTGGTGAACTGTTGTCGCTCTATTTTGGCATCGGTGGATATGTGTCCGCACATTCACGCCAAGAAGCATGGGGTACTTCTGTTTTACCAGAAACAGGGCACTGCTGCAAACAATTTCCTACAGACCATGCCGGTTAACGATACTCGTAAAGCTGTTGGCATGTTCAAGGACGAGTATCTACTCGACTACATTAATATTGAAGAAACGGAAGTTGATAAGCCTGAAGATGTTGTTGAAAGGGTTATAGAGAAAGCCATTGTCCGTAACATCAAAAAATTTATTATGACTTTCGGACGTGACTTCGCCTACATAGGCAATCAATACCATTTGGAAATGAAACTGCTGGACTCTAACGAAATCCGGCAGCTTCGTGATGTGTGTATATTTGAGGTGAATGGGATTGAGGTGTATATGTAGAGTAGCGAATTTGGCTAAAATTGTCAAATTCCTAAAAAAACAGTCTTCCTTTTAAAAGAAAAGTATTACCTTTGTTCCGAAAAAGTGGAACATGTACCACTTTTTCGGAATGGATGATAGTTAACAGAAGCACTTATATCGACCAATTGATTCGTTCTAAAGGCAACGGATTGATTAAAATTATAACAGGATTAAGACGTTCTGGAAAGTCTTTCTTGCTAAAGAAGCTTTTCCGACAGCACCTGTTGAATGATGGTGTTAAGGAAGACCATATCATAATTATTGATATGGAGAGTCGAAAGAA
>ERZ1026772.817-NODE-817-length-20101-cov-6.182430_pt1 | contig 20101 bp, 17 predicted proteins | sample MGYA00380124_ERZ1026772 | MGnify/ENA primary metagenome ERZ1026772 (study PRJEB33269, sample SAMEA4719760) | human gut metagenome | biome: human-associated habitat; feature: organic feature; material: feces | place: Cameroon | collected 2013-10 ...
ATTGTAGCTAATACCAAAGTTTCTTTAGAACAAAACCAAAATTTAAACATTCCTTTTATAGCAGATATGAATTCTCTATAATTAGGTACATGTTTCTTTTGTAAGGATTTATCTATTATCCTTCCTATTTTAGAAGACGCAACAACAGCCTTCAAGACTTTCCTTGCATCATTTCTACTGTGATTCTGACAATAGAAATTCCACAGAAAATGTCTTCTAACCTCATACAAACTAAGAGGACTTTGACTATAATATTGGTATAAAGAACACTTCATAAGCAATCTTTTTTCTGATAACGTTCTTACTTTTAAATTATTGTATAATTCATAAGAAAAAATAATAGCCATTCTTAGTACTTTTCTTAATATCTTCTTAGTTATATATAATGTATATACCTTTGCAGGAAAAGGATAGATATTGTTGATATGGGAATTTGTAAGATACCTTTTGAGAAATCAAGACCAAGACAGCACTATACCTCCAGAGGTAAGAGTAAGAAGACTTATGAGACAGAGAAAGAAGCTGATAAGTATATATCTAAACATAAGTTATATGGAATGACATCCTATTTCTGTAGGGTGTGTAACAAATATCACATTGGACATTATGACATCCTTGAACAGCAGTAAAGAATGTGTAAATAGTAAAGGTAATGTTAGAAAAAATCTCTAGTGTGATACAGGCAATCACAGAATTTCTAGGAGGATTCAGTAAACTAAATGAAGTGAAAGACCACTCAGTAAGTATCTTCTTCAAGATAATCCTCTGTACTTTAGTAGCTTTATTCCTAGGAAAGTTATTCCTAAGGGATGATTTATATGATTGGATAGTAAGTATTATAATGGAACCCAATCCCATAACCATTGGTGTTATTGTTGGGTTGGCTATGATACTATATTCCACGTATGCTCAAAAAAGAGTAATGAATGCTGTACTGGTAGCCATGCAGGAACAGAAGAAAAAGGATAAACAGAAAGACAAAGAGTGTTATGCTCAGACTTCAAGAATAGAGGAAGAAGCTAATGAAATGACAGATTATCTTAGGGATGCTCTCCATTGTGATGTAGTTACCATTGAGTTAATGCACAATACAGAGAAGTATATTGGAGGCTATCATAAGAGATTCTATGATGAGAGTTTCCCATCTGTAAATACAGCAGAAGGTGTGGTATTTAACTATAAGGATTTCCAATGTATTCCTACCAATCTCTTCCCTATCATTGGCTATATGCTGAAGAATAAGTTCAAGTGGTTCTCTAACATGGATGAAGTAACAGAAGTAGATGCTGGCTATGCTAGAATCCTCAAAGAGAATCAATGTGCTGCTCTTGCAATGAGAGCTATGAAAACTTCCAAGGGTGAAGACTTAGGTATATTGAATGTTACCTGGAAAGAAGGTCATGAGAACAGAATCCCTGAGATTAGTATAATTCAAGAAAGAATGACAGAGATAGCATCTAAGTTAGAGATACTTCTTGATATGTCAGATTATGAATAAAAATGATATTAAAAAAGGTAGAAGGGAAACCTCCTACCTTTCTTTTTTCTACATGGTTTATGAATTATATATTTGGTTAACATAGGACAATAAGCCTGGAGTACTAGTGTCTGTCAATCCTGCAAAAGGAGTGCTCTGACCTAACAATCCCATAATAGTATTCATTCTCTTCAAACCTTCAAGTCTCTCTTGTTGAGGATTATATACGGGTTCTTCAGGAGTAACTTCAGGTTTAGAGAATAAAGTTTCATTAACAGTAGGAGCTTTATAAAGAGTAGTAGGATCAATAGCCATACTATTGGGAAACTGCATTTGAGGAATATTGATATTATCTATCGTAGGACTAAGATCTTCGTAGTAAGCATATTCTGAAGGATCTATATGAGTACCTAATGTACCAGTTCCAGTAAAGGTAGTTCTATAGTTACCTCCAAACATTTCTCTCTCAGCATTTCTTCTAGTAGTTAATCCCCTCAGTTCATTATCTCTTTTAGCCCACATAGACCTTTGAACATCTTCTTTACTAGCTTTACCTTTTGTATATGCAGTTAATGTAGGCACTACCCTCTCCTTAAGATTACCCATGCCTACATTATAGCCATAAGAATATAAGGCATCAAGCTGTTGATGAGATAGCTTACTTCTTATCTCTTCAGGTATTACACGATTAAAATCTTTAGCTTCAGCTTCAAAGCTTCTGTTGGTTTTCATAGAAGAACCTTCCCAATTAGAGATTCTCTTCTTGATACTTGCAGATGGTATATAACCACCTTTGGCAAACTCATTATAAGCACTCCTAATCTCTGGTAAAGTAGTAATACCATTAGCAACTGCTACCTTGATCATTTCAGCTTTATCTGCTAAAGATAGACTATCCCAAGTGTTATCAAGGTAACCTCCTTCATCATAAAACTTATATTTAGGCACAAACTTAGGAGACTCAAACCTAGAAGGATTATAAGTACCCTGTCTTCTAGAATTAAAGAATTTATTATGATTTTTTGCTCTTGGGGCTTGCTTATTCTTCTGATAATAATTTGATACTGCTTTTTGCATATCTTCATTAGAACCAGAATAATAGGCATTTCTTAAAGAAGGATTATTGATTATCTTCTTGACATTATCTCCTCTATACATCATGCCTAAAGCCATTGCCTTTTTCTCTTCAGAAGGTACTACTCTTAATATTTGAGGAGTCCAATCTTCCAATATATTTTCAATATAATCAGTATGATCTTGTCTTAATTGTCTCTCCTCTTCCTCTGTAAGCCACTTACCCTTTCTATGTGCTGTTAAAGCCCTAGTAGCATCATTATAATTTACATCCATACCAAAGCCCCGGCTATTAACATCATAGCCTTTACCTTTAGGAGGTGCTTCCCATCTCCCATTAATGAATCCTACACTATCAGGATTCTCTATTGCTCTTATATATTGAGCTACTAATGAATCATCTTTTACTGGCATAATTTTACTCTCTTAATCGTTCAATAGAATCTTTTCTTCTCATTACACTATCAGGAAGACCTGTAGCATCACTATCTCCATAGATTTCATAAGCCTTACATCTTAAGGCATAATGAACAGAATCTATATAAGAATAATCCCATACACTATCAGGAGCAATACATACAGTATCACTACTTTCATTGTTTGAAGTTCCTTGGTGAGAACATCCTACACCAAGAAACATTATCATAGATAAATATACTAACTTCTTCATAACTCAAATTTTTATGCAAAGGTACAAAACTATTCTTATATACCAAGTACTTAAGGCTATATTTAACCTTTCTTAATCCCTTTATTCCATTCTGCTATCTGAGTAAAGAGAATATGACAGAGATACTCAACCATATAAGCTTCTGTTTCCCTATCATCAATTCCCCTAGTATCACAGATACATTGCATAGCATGAACCATTTCATGGATAATGACTTCCTTAGTTACTGTCTTAGGAGTACCATCAAAGATAACAAATACATCCCTTCCTCCTGTTATACTTTCAATATCCAAAGTCATGCCTGGAGGAAGAACATTCTCTTCATCTAGATACTTCTGTATCTCTGAAGCAAAGTCCTTAGCACACTCTTTCTTCATACCTAAGTCATCTGATAATACACTCTCAACTTCATTATAAAGGTAGTCTTTGGAATTAGTTATCAATACTATCACCTCACTATAAAACATATCTATATGTATAGCACAGGAACAAATTTTTTCTTTCTTCATATTAATCTACATCATCTAAAATTGTTAACTCCTGGCTACCTCTAGCCTTACTTTGCTCACTAAGTTCACTTTCTACTTTTCTCTGAAGATTTTGTAGAGAAGATACAATACCTTCTACATTTTTCAATGCAGAAGTAATGGAAGAAATTTGATACTTAGGTTTACCTTTATCATCCTCCATATCCAGAATATCATCTCTCATTAAGAACTCACTGACTGTATGTGCAGCCTTTAAAGCAGCATTAAGCAACTCCTGTGAAGGAGTTACTGTATGTTTCTTATATACTGCCATAGCTTCTTCTAGCAAAGGAGAAGGTTTAAAGTCTCTTTCAAGACCTTCTTGCTCTATGATAGCCTTAGCTCTCTCTCCCTCATTTAGGATATAAGAGTAAGTACTTCTAGGGTCAACCATGAAGTATAGATAGGACATCTGCTTATAGAACTGCTCTTTTGAAGCACTTCTGTCTTGGTTAAACAACTTTCTTATAGGCTTTATAAGTAAAGCTTCATCAGCTACCTTTAAATGATAACCTTCTGTAGTAATTAAGCGCATATTACCTCCTTTTTAAGATTATTTACATTTTCTATTTTAGTCCTTGTCCAAATATATCCTTTATATGTCAGACAATTACCACAACAACAATTTGCCAAAGAATATTTATTACCATTAACAGCCTTAGCAGCCTCTGTTATATTCTTATATGTCCAAACAAGATTATAATGTTTATCATAGCAGTATATATTTTTATCTTCTGCTCTATCAAATCTTATATCATTTTTATCAATGGTTGGAATATAACTCCAAACGTAGTTCCCAGCAGTGCTACATTTACCAGATGCTGATTGAGTAATTCCACAAGATGTCAAGTTATAATATTTTGCAGCTTCTGAAATAGAAGAAAACTCAGCAACAAGTTTCTTTGTGTTTTTATCAAATGCATAAATTTTTCTCCACCGCCAAGGCCTCTTGGAGCCTAATTGTGCTCTACGCATATTCTCTCTACCTTCTTTCCCTACAATCTTACCTTTGTTAGATTTACTTATTTTTCTTTTAGCTTCTTCCGTATGATGCTTTCCTTTACGTGGATTATATTTTTTTATATATTCTGACATTCGTTTTCTTTGTTCCTCGGACATACTTCTTTTTTGTCCACAACCTCCATCCCCTCCATCAGTTACATTATACGATAGTTTATGCAATTTATACCATTTAATAAGGTACTTTTCTGCATAGTCAGCTTCACTCTTAGTAAGATTTTCTAAAATAATTTTATGCTTAAAATTATCCCAACCATACTTTAATAATGCATTTGCAAAGATACGTATAAACTTTCCTTCTTTATTTTTATTTAAATACCTACTTCCGTTACCTTCCCATCTAACATTAAGTTGACAACTTTGACCTACGTAGACTTTACCAGAAGGTGATACATGCTCATAAACTACATATTTTTTCATTACTTCTACTCTTTATATATTATACACTTCTACTTACTTGTACTCTTTTTGACAGATGCTTTTATCTGCTGCTCTTTAAGTCTAGCATCATCAGCCTGAGCTTTCTTATCAAGAGCAAGTTTCTCATTGAATTGTCTTGCATTCTCTGAGAGTTTATCTCTTTCAAGACTAAGCTTCTGTTCCATAGTCATTGCATCGGCACCACCCATTAACTGCAATCTATCAGCTTCTGCTTTACTATTAATCTGAGCAACTAATAAGTTATTCTCCATTTCTTCCTGGAACATTCTATACTTAAGTTCTTGCTCTGCCTGTGCCTGCTCTGCCTGCTGCTGTAACTGAGCCTGCTGTAACTGGAGTTGTTGCTGTTGCTGTTGCATAGCTTCTTCTCTTCTCTGCTTCTCATTATTCTCAACCATTCTAGTTTTCTCAGCGGTACTCTTGGTAGTATATATCTTCATAATAGTAGAGAAATCAAGAGCCTGATTCTGAAGAGCAGCCTGAGCCAAAGTATCAATCTTCTGATTAAGTTCCTGAGTACCATTGCTATTATCTACTACAAGACCATAGTCACACTCTGCAAACTCATCACCATCTATCTCCATCAGTTTCTTACTTCCATCATCAAGGATATAATCAAACTTCTTCTTTCTACCTCTAAGAGCTATCTTAGCAGTTTCCAAGAAACATTCTAGTACTCTTTTCTTTATTCTATCATGTACAGAGAAAAGTGTTTCAGTAATCATAGATGATTGCAAGGTAGCTCTCTCTACTCCACCTACAGTTTCTCTATTAGAAATCTGACCTTCTCTCTGTTTAGAAATACCTGCCATTTCACCAACCTTATTGGTAATCCACTCCAAGAGACTGATATATTGTTGAATCTCATTACCCAAGGAAGCATCAATAACACCAGAAGAAGCATTATTCATAGCACCAGCAAGCTTACCAGTAGCCACACCAATATTACCTTCCTTAAAGCTATCTTCTACAGCAATGTTATTCACATTAATATAATAGAGCCACTTATCTACATCCCATCCCTTAGGTACTTTAGCAAAATCCATTCTTACTATCTTACCCATATTCTTTGCAAGAAGCTTAATAAGCTTATCATGAATAATGTCATAGAAGTAGGAATAAGGCTTCATTATATCCACAAGAGAAAAAGGAACATCACCATTGGTACTATATATACTGCCAATAATACCAAAGTGACATCTTGATGGGTTGCTCAACCTATTATACTGAATAGGTCTAGGTCTCATGTTTACATAAATATCATTACCTATCTTTGTACCTTCCCATGCCTCATTAATCCAGAAAGTCTGTTCCTCCTCACCCTTTAAAGGGTCACAATGATAAGTCTCAGGGTAGAAGTTAAATTCTTCCTCCCCAGTCTCTGGGTCATAGCTCTTAACTTTCTTAATCTGTCTCCTTGATTTCCAATATACTCTTAATACCCTGATATTACCATTCATATCATAAGGTAAATATGTAGTATCAATGGTATCGTCAAACAAAGTAAGAGGATTGAATACAGCATCACCAGCTGTAGTATCTATATTTATATTAGGCACAAAGCCATACCTGGCATCAATATTATCCAAGGAATCAGTATAGTTACCATTCATATTATTTGGAGTAGTCTCAAGAGATTCTATATCCTTTTTGGTCAACTGGTCATAGTAAGTATCAATAATTCTACCTGGATTCCAATAATCTTCCAAGACAATCATATCAGCATCCTCAATCTTATTAGAATAGCCAGACTTAATGACTCTCATCTTTAAAGGGTCAATCTTCTCTATATAAGGTTCTCCTCCTACAATATCACAGAGATAAGCTTCTTCTCCATGAGTATAAGCATCTACAAAACCTTCATTAAAGAGCTGGGGAATATCCAGTTCCTTCATATAGTGATTAAGCAAGAGATTACCTCTTACCTCTCTTTTATCTTGATACTCATAAGTAAAGTAGCCAGACTGCTTCTGTAGTTCCTGATTAAAATCTTCCTCATTCATTGAGTCATCCATCATTAACTGCTGAAGCATCATATTTACCTGATTATTCTTCTCCTCTTCCATTTCTGACACAGCAGTAGGGTTGGTAACTACTACTCTGAAATCAAATAATCTCCTAGATTCTTCTCCTCTAAGTACTGCTAACTTAGAATTAATGATGGGATAATGCTGTATGCTGTCTGGAATAAAGGATGCATTAATACCATAAGGATTAAGGAATAACTTCAAGTCACTCATGTGTATCTGACCATTAATCAAGTCTTTGTTTATCTTCATTGCAGCAACAGACTTTCTGGTCAAATGATAATGAAGTAAGCTATGATTATCTCCAAAATCCACGCATTTTTGCCTCCATGCTTTTCCTTTCTTACTAAAGGATAACTGTTGTGATGGGAATCCACCTATTGCGTTACATGCCATATTTATATTTCTTTATTTTCTTTATTTGCAAAGATAACAAAAGAAGTAATCAATATAAGGTATCTAACATTTTCCCTAATTCAATCTAAATCAACTGACTAACATAACATAAAAAGGAGAAGACTCTTTGTAGAATCTCCTCCTTAACACAAACAGTAAATCTTATGATGTAAATTATTTATACATGGAAGTATGCTCGTATATCAAACATACCATCTTTATCCTTCAACTTATCTAAAGCAAGACAATGTATTGCCTTGAACATTTCCTCTCTAGGCATTTCAGAAAGGCTCTTACCTGCAATTTTAGCAATAGTATTAGCACTATCAGAATATATCATATTCATTGCAACATACATAGCCCACTTATTATAATAAGGTGAATCTTCTGTACGGAAATCTAAATTCTCCATACATCTTTCCCATTCAGAAACATCCCATCCTCCAGAAGGTTCCATACCATTTACTATGGTTACAGCTTCCTTTTTAGACAGGTAGTTTTTCCAGTTGATAGCTTCCAATTTATCAAGATATTCCTGAGCAACATCTGGTCTCCATTCTATCATATCTTTAAACATACTTTTCATAGTATTACCAAAGACATGCATATTACTAGGGTCACTGGATGTACTCATCTTGGTATAGAGCTTATCAAACATATTCATTATTTCCTTCTGTTCCATATCTCTAAGTATTTATTATTCAACAAGCAGAGACTTCAATTCCAGAAAGTCATTCTCATTGAATGTGATAGTTTTCTTATTACCAAATATGATGTTAGTAAAGATGTTGTCTGGCAATGTTATGGAAATTCTTCCCTTACCTACTACACCTTGAACCAACCCTATATCAAAGGTATTATCTTCAAGTCCTTTGAAAATTTCCATTACATCAGCAAACAATGTATTGGTATTGATGTCACCATTCTCATCTGCAAGAAATAAAGCTGCATTATCTATACTCTGACTTATCTTTCCTTCATATTTATTAAGGATGTTATGACACCCACGTTTAATATAAACTGAAGGCAAGGACAAAGCAGGGTTATCACTTACCATTTCATCAACACGCCCTTTAAGCCAGGTATCTAAGCTATCAAGCATTTTTTCTTTAAGTGTAAGTATATTCATTTGGAGCCTCCTTTCTTATCTTGTTTCTTCATTGCCATAAAGTCTTTAAAAGTCATATCACTATAGTTAGTCATATATTCATTCCATAAAGCAGTCTTCTCTTCTTCAGCCTGCATAGCACTCTTCTTCAGTTTCTTGATAAGTGCTAGATGTTTATCTAAAGCTTCCTTGCCATCCTTAGTTTGCTCAACAAGAGGTCTAATGATTCTAAGTTCTTCTCTCTGAAGAATATTAGCCACATCCTGATAACTTTCTACAAAATCCTGGTTCTGATTAAGATAGTTCTTCTGGGTATCTGTAAGACTATCCATTATCTTATCTATCTCATCCCATGTAGGTGTTTTGGATTGCTGAGGTTGCATATTGAAATTACCTTTCTGTTTCTGCAACTCTGCAAACTTCTGTGCCCACTCATTCATCTGACTGAGTGTATCTTGCTGACTTTGTTGTCCTCCTAATATAGGGTCTGATGCAAAATTCATACTAACATCTATTTAAAATTGATACTTATTTTAGAAAGGTGGAGATACCTTTGATAGTATCTCTCACCCATCTTATTTTCTCTTTGCTCCTTTCCTAGAAGCTTTCTGCTTAGGCACCAGTGGTGGGTGTTGCACTACTCACACAGTTGCAGCCACTATAACTACCATAGCCATTAACTACAGGAGTATTAGGCAATACAAGCTGACCTCTGATGCAGGTGCAAGTCTTCTTGTCTGTGTAATCCATCAACAGCTTATCCTGATATGGACGAATAGCCTTCAGTACTGCTACTTCCTTATCAAGCTCATTGAACTTTGCTGCATATTTCTCATTGAGAGCATCAAAGCCATCGCGCTGACTCTTGTAAAGGGAGAATCCCTGCTCTACCATAGCATCCTTCAAGTGATCATTAGCATCCCTCTGAGACTTATAGAGACCAAACTCTGCCTCCATACTTCTTCTGTTCTCTGCATTCAATGCACTTACAAAGCCCTTCCACATACTGAACTTCTCATTGATGTCAGTATCTCGATGGTCATACATCTGCTGCTGAGTATTTAACTTTAAGGTGAACATATCAGTAATCAACTTCACTTCATCAGAACACTCTTTCTGCATTACATCAAGAGCTGTAGGAGCAGTATTACTTGCAGTCATACCACCATAGGTATTGATATTCACATTATCAGGCATACCATTACCAAGGGAACCAAAGATACTGCGACCACCATTACCAGTAAGCCAAGGCAATACACAAAGAGCAGTGCCAGCTATACCCAAACCAAGGGCAGTACCTGCAACACCTTTAGATGCATATTCATCCTTCTTGTTTTCGTAGACTTTCTTCTCTACTACTTTCTCATTTGTCATATCCATGATACAATCTGATTTAACAATTAACTATTAGATTTAAAACACTTTGTAACCGATTACTGAGGCAAAGATATAACAAAAAAGCCTGAACAACAAACGTTGCTCAAGCTCTACATTTAATATATTATATATCAGTTCTTTACACTGAGCAACATCATACGTTTTAATTGCTCAATATCATCATATTTCCAAACTAAACTCTTTTGATGGACTATCTTCTTTCCTCTAGGCAGGACACCTTTAAGAATCATTCTATCAAAAGTAGAGGTGCTAACTCCAAGTTCTTGACTAGCTTCTATCTTTGTAAGCCATCCTTTCTTATCTACAGTAGCACCTCTTCTATCTAGTTCATACTTAGACAAATTAGAAAAATAAGCAATGTCTGCTTTGGAGCAGTCACCATTGGTAATCATCTCCTTAAATCTATCTAGAGCACTGCATAAAAACTGTTCTCTTAAATCCATTATGACTGCTTCTTTTCAATTATATCAATAATCTCATCACTCATCTTGTCACTGGTAGGACTACTGGCAAACATTCTTTTTATTCTTCGCAAGAGATGAATCATAAAAAGCTTAATGCTTTTATTGATATCCTTCTGATGCTTCAAGCATAAACCAATAAGTTCCATGACATAGATACAAATAATACAGTAGATAAGGATATAATGAGTATCCACCATTTCATTAGTACAGAACCATGAACCATAATACCACCTCTCCACATTAATAAATATAAAGTAGATATAGGGCACTCTAAAAAAGTTGCACCATCTGAAAAGATAGGTAGCTGGCACAAGCATTGCAGGTAGAGCCAAATACAGTATAGTATATATCCAAGCTATACATACTTCATTAGCTGGCGAATAATGCATCAGCTCACAGTTATTCTGACTGAATACATAGAATATGTACCAGTGAGAAAGCATTATACCAATAGGTACAAATATTGCACTCCAATGATAAAATGTCCAGATAGCTTTTTCTATTATGGTAGGCATGTTACCCACTTTTTCATTCTCTTTCATTCTAAAGTCTCCTTTTCCTTTTAAAATTTAGTTTCTATTTATTCTTAGATGCTACAAATTTAACCTTTTCTGCACAATAATCTTCCTTTTGAGCAAACTATTTCAGTTAAACTTTGTGAAATGTTTTAAATTGATATATTTGTATTGAATATATGAGGTAAAAGTTTTAATCTGAAAGTAATATATCCTTTTACATAAAAAGATAATGAATCTAAACTACTCAGTAAGTTCATTAGTTTGAATAATAATCATCATAAAAGATGAAAGTACATCTAAGTAATTTATTAAATTTGCAAATAAAATTAAAATATAGAAGTTATGCCAATAAATAAACCACAAGGATTACGAGGCTTACAGGGACTAGGAAGTCTTTCAAAAGCTCAGTATGATAGTTTTATAAATAAGAATAGAGATTTGATTTCACAACATGGTTATGATCCTGTATATATCAATAATCTCTATTTCAACAAACAGTTTATTGATAAGTATGGTATTGAAAAATTCAAAGCTATACCAGATATTGATATGCGTAATACCTTATATAAGGATGACATAGTTAACACAGAATTTACAAAATTATATAGTCCTATTAATGCTGATGGTACAAGAAATAACAATAAGGGTTTAGGAGCTGATTTTGAAAAATATAATCAGCTCTCAACAGATGCTAAGCTTAAACTGATGGAGAGCAACTACCTTACTCCTTCAGAGTTTGAGAATGCATGGCAGAAAGATATTAATAAGTATGCTAAGTACAAAGAAGCTACTAATAAGGGATTCTCAGGCTTCTTAAAGAATGCTGCCCAATCTATGAATGTTACTGGAGGTCTTTATACTAATATAGATAATGACAACAATGAATTGGATAATGAAGCTCTTAAAAGAATCAAGAAAGAAGCGAATAATAAAATTCTTCAGAATATCTATGATGAGGATATAGATAATCATGCAAAGAACTTAGGTACTCAGGTATCCCAGATTTATCTTAATGATCCATATATTACAGGACTTAGTGATAAGCAGGTAAAGGAAGCTTTTATACAGGCTATTACTCCTGGAAGTTATAAAGATAAGAATGGTATATCCAATATGGGTATATCTGAGTTTGCTTCTCACTATGGTAATGGTTCTGAAAATCAGGTTACTTCAGAAATGAAGAACTTTAGCATTGATGATATGCGTCAGATACTTGCCAAAAAGAAAGTATATGAAGCTAACATGTCACCTGATATGGCAGCTACAGCTTTAAATAATGAAGCTAAGAGATATATCAAAGAGCACCAAGGTAGCCTTAAAAAATTTGGTTTATTTGCTAAAGATGTAGGTATTTCTGCCATGAGTTATTCTGCTGATAAATTAAATGGTATTGCAGAATTATATAGAGCAGGTCAGGATGCTTATGCTGAAAAGCCTATTGTAATGGTAGATGATAAAGGCAATATTTTGAATCCTAATAAGACTAAAGTCATAAGAGATAAACAGGGAGGTCTTCATTATAAGGATAGTGAAGGAGCACTCCATTCTGTCCATAAGATGCAGGTGGATTATACTACTCTTCATAATATGGGAAAGAATCCTGATGGTAGTGATATAAAGGGAGCATTTGGTATTGACTGGATGACACTTAATCCTCAGTACTGGACTAGAGCTGAACAGTTTGGAACTCTCGATGAAAATGAACAGAAGCAATATGAGAAGATTGGAAGCAGTCCTTATAAGGTAGCTTATAATCCTAATGAAGATAGTGACCTTTGGTATGAATCTTTTAAGATGATGTCTTTTGGTCTTGCAGATGCAGCTGCACAGGCTATTCCTTTTGGTATTGGTACTGTAGGTAAGGCATTGAGTACTGCCAGTAAAGTAGGTAAATTGGCTAGAGGCTTTGGTAAAGTCTTGGATACCACAGGTAAGTTACTTACAGCAGAGACTAAAGTTGGTCAGGTTGCCCAAGGAACAGCAGGTGCCTTGGGTATTGCCTATGCTTATAATAGAGGTACTTTCCAGGAGACACTTCAGCAGAATCTAGCTAATGCAGAAGAAGCTGCAATGACTGCTAGTAGAAATGATATTTATAATCAGTACCATACTGACAAGAATTATAAAGCAAGTGTTGATAGACTTATCAAGGCTAGAGCTGCTGGCTTAAAAGCAGAATATATTGCTCAAATGCATAGAGATGGAGGCATGCAAATTGCTGATGAGAAAGCACTTGATAAGATGCTCCATGCTAAAGCTCAGGAGGCAGTTCTTGGAGAATTAGTTCAAAATAGAATTAAGGAAAGAATGTCTTCCAAGGAATATGCTAACTTGCAGCAGAAAGCTATTGATGGTGCAGGAGATGCAGCATTTAATACTTTCTGGCCAGAAGCTATTAAGTATGGCTTTGTCAATACTATGGGTTATAGAAAATTCCTCTATACCAATCCTGCTGGATTATCAAAGAAAATGTCAACTACTCTTAAAGGATTAAAGGAGGTAACTACAGCAGAAGGTAGAAAGAGATTAACTACTGATGCAAGTAAATTTCTTACTAAAGCAGATAAATGGAAAGAGTTTAGTAAGACATTAGGCTCTCAGGCTTGGGGTGGATTCTGGACAAATGGTACTGATGATATGCAGGTAGATGCTGCTGAAAGAATCAATGAGGATAGTTTTAACAGGTATCTTCATTCCTATCAGAATGGTGAGGCTTTGGCTAACACCTATGGCTTTGCAGATGGTATTTACTCTTATATAAAAGGATTAAAGGATTCTATGGGTCAGGAGACTACATGGAATGCTGGTACTGTGGGAGCCTTAGGTAGTATAGTAAACTTCACTCCAAACTTTGCTAACCTTGCAAGACTAGCTACAAAGGAAGGTAGAGAAGCTTATAAGAATAACTTTAGACGTGAGATAGAAAGAGATGAAAATGGTAATCCTTTGAAGAATGAAGATGGTTCTGTCAAGTATAAAGACCTTGGTAAATGGAATGATTGGAGAGGACAGATGAACTATTTCATTCAGAATGGTGTACTTAATACCTACTACGGCAAGAAACAGGCAGAAAGAGATTTAAGAAGCCATGCTGATTATGTAAACAATCTCCTGGATGAATATAATGACTTTGTAGATATTGAGCACTTGATAGCTTCTAATATTGCCTCAGAGAATGTAGAGAGCTTAGGAGATCAGAAGACTATGGATTTTATTAAGGCTCTTCATGCAGTCAATACCTTAGATAAATTAGGTGAAGATTCCAATGATCCAACTACTATGTCTTCTGTAGTACAGAACGCTAAGACATTGATAGGAAAAGCTTCTCAGCTTAACCTTGAGGAAGGTAAGAATCCATTTAGTGAAGAAGAGATTTCCAATCTTCTCTCTCAATATTATGCTTCTCACCCAGATATAGAGCAGAATGAATATACTTCTCAGAAAGCTTTATATGAAATTGCCCAGAATGCTCAGAAGCTACAGAAGGCATCAGAAGCATTTAATAAGGCAGAAGATGAAATTCAGAAGATAGAGAAGAACAATGGTATTTCTATATCTCCAGAGGTAAGAACCAAGATGAAGGTACAGCAAGCTCTTAATGGTCATTGGGAAGAAAGAAGAGAGAAAATGCAATCTGAGATAGATGATTCCTCTTCTATGGATACACCTAAAGATGCTAGAACTAATGTTGCCAGTGTTGGAGGTGTAAAGAATGCTCAATCCTTAGTGAAAGTCTATGATAAACAGAAAGCTGAAATAGAAAAGGAACTTGAAGAACAGAAGAAGAAAACAGAAGCTCTTGATAAAGAATATATTAAAGCAATAGATGAAGGTAAGCAAGCTAGAAGAGAAGGAAATAGTGATGCTATCCTTACTACACAAAATAAGCAGAAAGATGCTAAAGCAAAACTTGATGCATCTAAGGAGCAGGAAAGCTATTTGGAAGATTTAATCTCCAGAACTTCTATAAAGAATAATGAGCTTCAGGTTAGTATGAGAGATTTAGAAACTGATGCCTTTAAAGATTCAAAAGATAAAGTTCTTACTGCTGATGAAATATTCTCTTTGGATCCTGTAACTAGAGCTAAGATGATGAAGGCAGAAAACAGAGAATTATATAGCAAAGAACAGCAAAGAGAGATTGAGAAGTTAGAGAAGAAACTTCTTATGAAAGATGCTGATGCTCTTCAGAAAGTACAGGATATTGCTTTACTAACTCAAAGGATAGATGCTAATCAAGATGCCTATAGTAAAATGGCTAGGAATCCAGAAGCTGCTGCTGTAGAGTTAGAAGCTCAAAGAACGCAGGCTGCTGAAGCTGCATATAAATTGATTAATCAGAGAAATGCAGAGACCATAGTAGACTATATCAATGAGTTTGATGAAGGTATGAAAGGTCATACTGATATTACAGAAGAAGCTAAGAATCAGTTTGTTTTTAAGACTCTCAGAAAGCTTAACTCTACCCTTCTTGACATTATTGATAAAGATACATTGCTTCCTCAATATCAGCAACAGGTAGCAGATGCTAAGGAATGGGGAAAAACTGTAGATGATATAATGGCTGTAATTTCTCAGTCTGATAGAGATAATGCATGGAAGGAGAATACTCTTAAGAACATTGATACTATTGTTGAGAACTCCAATAATAAAGCTGAAATAATGGCTAGTCTTGAAAAGGTTATTGATGATGTTAATAACCCAGATGCTACCAGTAGTTTAGATTATGTCCTCAATGGTCTGGAAAGCTTAGGTTATCAGAGAGATGCTACAACCTTAGAGAATAGAAAACAGAGAAAGACTAGGGAAGCAGAAGAAAAGAGAAAGAAAGAAGAAGAAGCTAAGAAGGTTGAAGCTGAAACAAAGACTGCTGCAGAAAAGAAAATAAGTCAAAGTTCTACAGATAACATAGAGTTTTTGGGTAATGAAGAAGATGTAGATTTATTTGGTAATTCTGAAGAATCAGAACCAACTACACAGATAGTAGAAGATGAGAACTTACAACAAACAGATGATAGTGTCTTAAATGCTGGTTCCTTGATGAAAGATAACTTTGGTAATGGAAGTATCGACATGGGTGATATGTGGTATGGAACTACTGATAACCCTAAGAAGGGAAGACTACTTGTTACCAAGGAAGATAACAGCATTACCTTTAAGGTTGATGGTAAAGATACTTCTATAAAAATCACTCCTGATGAGTATGAAACTGTTACTGATGAACAGGAAAACAAGAAAAATTCACCCTTCATTGCAAATTCTATGGAGAAAAAAGATGGAGATTGGTATTTTATTGGTAACTTTGCAGGAGACAAAGAAGAATCTCAAGTGAAGGTAAAGAAGGATTTCAACATAGATCAGGCAATAGAGAGACAACAAGCAGCTAATGAAGCTGACCTTGCTGCCAAAGGTATTGACACTGATAACAAGAATCTTATTGATAATGGTGATAGTGTTCAAGGTAAATCTGAAACTATTGATGAGCAGTTGGAAGATAACACTTCTACCAATAAGGAAGTACATTCATCTGATGACAATGTAGATGCAGCAGAACTTAATGGTACTGGTCAGCATAATATAGATACCAGTGTCACTACTCTTAGTGGCAATGCAATGAGTGAATATAACCCTACAGTATTGCAGAATGATGGTATCATTGAGAAAAAGAAAGGTTCTGAAATTAATGATAATATGAATCAATATTATGCTTGGATGAATGCAGCAGGTGTAAAGTTACAGAACATCATAGACCATGAGCTAGCTAGAATCATAAGAGGAAATCCTAATGCTAAGGTAAAATTTATGGCTGTCAAGCCAGAACGTAATGCTACTAATGATGTAGCTATGCAGAGTCATTTAATGCTTGTACTTGATTATGACAATAACATCAATAAGGGTATTACTGCTATACATGATGATGCTAATGGTGGTGTTATTGAGAGCAATGGTAAGAAGTATTTGATTATAGGTACTGCTGGTTATGGTAATAGAAATGCTAGCAAGTTGGCTCTATATGACATGCTTTGGAATCCATATATCTCTGGAGGATTGAACTTGAAGAAACAGAGGAAACAGTTCTTTGATGCTCATCCTAATGAAAGATTCTATGTAAATGAGAATCTTAGTACAGAGATTGTACCTGCATCATTGATTCCTGGATATATAGTTAGACAAGCTGAGAATGACAATAACTCTGAATTTAGAAGTGTTAGAGAATTACTATCTGATACTGCAAGAAATCCTATGCACTATGACTTGGATTCTGTAGCATGGGGTATTCAAGAGAGAAGTAAGTTCTTAGTAGTAGGAACATCACTTGATAAAGTAATGGTTCCAAGAGACCCAATGGGTAACTTAGGCAGTGCTTTTGTATTGATGCCTGCTAGCAATGGCAAGATGGTTCCTTCATATCTGAAAGTCTTAAAGTATAATGAGATGAAAGATGGAGCCTTGAAGGATAAGATAAATACTCTTTTGCAGGAAGTTACCTCTCCAAATTATAAAACAAGACTTAATGCGGTCATTGGGCTAAGCAAAATATTTTATTTTGATAAGGAAGGAGATACTATCTTGCTTAGAAAGAATAGAAATGAAATCTCTTTAGTACATGATGGTAAAGTACAGAAGACTTTTGTTCTTAATGACAACTTTGATAGAGCAGAATTTATGCAGAATATTCAGGATATGAATCCTAGAATCAATATTACCACATCAGTACTCAGAGACATTCCTACCCTTATGGAATATGATGAAGCGGGAGCATTAATGACAGATGCTGCACTCTTTGGTACAGTAGGTAGTTCATATAGTATCTATGGTTTGGATGGTGATGGTAAGATGATTAAACCAGAATCTCCTACCAATGACATACCTAAAAGTAGTAATAATAGTGACTTCAAGAATGGTGATAAGAGTCAGGTAATCTTTAAGCATCAGTATTATAGAGAAGTAAATGGTGTCTTTTCTCTTAATGGTGAGATAGTAACAGATGAAACTACTCTTAAGCAACTTAGATATAACAAAATGATTCTTGACAATCAGCTATCTCCTTCTATGACTAAAGGCGTATGGGATTACTTTATCTTAAGTGAAGGTGAAAATCCTAAAGCTATCAAAGTTAATAGAAACACCAAAGAAGTTAAGGAATCTTCAGAGGAACAGGCAAGAGAACTCATTGAAAAGATTAATGAGGAAGAGTCTAAAAAACTTAGAGAGCAGAAAGCTCAAGAAGTTATTAAAGAAGTAGGTAAAACAGAAGAAGTAGATTTAAGTGAAGATACACTTTCTGTTGATCCTAACACAGGAGAATTAATCCAAGCAGATACTCAAAGTACTCTATCTAATACTGAAGAATCTACTGATGAGAAGAAGACTTCCCCTACTATAGAGAAAACAAGTAATAAAGATGATTATACTCATACTAGTTCAGAATCCCTAAATAGTGAGGAACATAAGGCTGCAACACAGAAGTTCTCTGACCTTATTAAGAATAAAAAGTATATGTTGAGAGTTATGAAACTTGTAAGAAACAAGTGGAATGATGCTCCTAAGAAAATAGCAGACCTTGAGAAGTTCTTAAGAGATAAGAATGTAGAAGTAGATGCTATTGGTACATCAGAAAATGAAGTAGAGGCATGGATAAGAACTATTGAGGATTGTAGATAAAAGATATTTGATTAATAAAATAAAAGAAGAGGAAATGTAATAAAGCACTTCCTCTTCTCTATTTATATACCAACATCAAATAAGTATTTCTATATTCAAATTGTAAGTAAAACACTTATAGACTTGCTTATCTCAACAAAACTAAGTATCTTTGCAGCGTTATCAGTTGATAACCTCAGCCATAATGTTTAGGAGTGAGGTGGTGACTCCAAAAAATAATAAATAAATATGGTTATTATAAAAGGATACTTCAATGATGCAAAGTATAATGCTATTTGTAAATATGCTAGATTTCTTCCAGAATCTGATGAGCCTTATATCTTTGAAAGAAGTACTAAAATGTACAATCTTATTCTTTTGAATGGAAGAAACTACACAAATGCTCCAATCGTATTAGGATAATCTTAAAAGAAAAAGCTAGGTAGATTTAATTCTTCCTAGCTTTTTAGAATTTATAAAGTCAGCGACTTAGAATTCTAATCATCTGTCTTTATCGAGTGGAGATAGGGGGCTTACCTATTCCAACCTGGCAGAAAGAAGGAGTGTTCTTGCCATTGTGGAGTGTGAATCAGATGGCAGCATCATCAATACAATAGGTCATGAGCTTCTTCATGTGGTAGCGCATATCTGTGAGCAGGATGGAATAGATATGCTGAGCGAGGAGCCATGTTATATGATGGGGAGTTTGTGCGAGAAGTTCTTTGATGTTTCGAGTGTTAATAATGTTAATTGATAGAGACGAATCTAAAAAAAATTGTTATCTTTGCACCAATTAAACATTCAAACTTATGAAGAAGAAAATTATGTCTTATATTATAGGCATACTTGGTTGTATAATCATTGATGCTGCATTTATTGCTTTGGCAATACATATAGACGCACCAGTTTCTTATTATATCCTTATGGGTATATTCCTGCCTATTGTTGATATTGCGTTTCTTGTTTTTGGTAGTTTATGCTTAAAGAAGTCAGGAAATGAGTGCTTGGTTACCCAATTACCTGATGCAGTAGATGATGATAAACTGCCTAAGTTAAAATAGGAACAGAAAAAATGAAAATGGAGTGCTAAGCAACACTCCATTCTTCTTTATCTATATGGTTTACTCCCCATACTTTGGTTCCTCATACACCAAGTTATGCTCATCTACGTAAGCCTTGGCTTCTGGGTATGTGTCAAACTCTACTGCGGTGGCATTTACTGATGGGAATACCTCAGCATTGTCACCTTCCTCTGTGAGAGGGAACACCATCTTGGTTCCCTCATGTACTACCTTATACTTCTTTGTTAACTTATTCATATCTTGTTTCCTTTCTTT
>ERZ1026772.819-NODE-819-length-20067-cov-6.296972_pt1 | contig 20067 bp, 15 predicted proteins | sample MGYA00380124_ERZ1026772 | MGnify/ENA primary metagenome ERZ1026772 (study PRJEB33269, sample SAMEA4719760) | human gut metagenome | biome: human-associated habitat; feature: organic feature; material: feces | place: Cameroon | collected 2013-10 ...
CCCACCCACCCCTGAGCACCAGCCCGCCACCAAGAATCCCCCGCGCACGATTGCCGGAACCGGAAATTCTCCTTATCTTCGTATGTTGTCAGCGACAAGCGCCTGAAACAGGACGTCTGAAACAAGCGCCTGAAACACTGACACTGTAAAATTAATTGCCATGCCACAGCTATACGTCATATCGGGATGTAACGGAGCCGGGAAAACCACGGCCTCCTATGCGCTGCTGCCGGAAATGCTGGGATGCAGCCAATTCGTGAACTCCGACGAATTCGCCAAGAGCCTCTCCCCGTTCAGCCCGGACGCAGCATCCATCCAAGCCGGCAAACTCATGCTGTTGAAAATGAACTACCTGTTCAGACGACACGAAGACTTCGCCATCGAAACCACATTGGCCACCAGAAGCCTCAAACGCATGATTGACCGTGCCCATGAACAAGGCTACACCGTGACGATTCTCTACTTCTGGCTGAACTCGCCCGAACTCGCAGTCGAACGCGTGCGCGCCAGAGTCGCGGCAGGCGGGCACAACATCCCCGAACCCGTCATCCGCCGACGCTATACAGCAGGACTGCATTATTTTTTCAATGTCTATAAGTCAATGGCTGACAGGTGGATACTGGCCGACAACTCCCAGATACCTTTCCGCGTCGTCGCAGAAGGACAGAAAAACAGACTTATCATCAAAGACGAAGAAACATATATGAAAATACGTGAACTCGCCGAAGAAGCGAACAGCGTCATAGAAGAAAAACAAAAATGATATCGTACAAGCAATACTATTTGGACATATTCAAGGTCGGAGACACTGACCTTCAGAAACTTACGGAAACGGCACTCTCGCATGGAGGCGACTACTGCGACCTCTACTTCGAGAATACGATGAACCAGACACACCAGCTGATAGACGGCGAAGTGTCATCCGGCGGCCTGAACATTGACTACGGCGTCGGCATCCGGGTACTCTGCGGAGAAAAGACAGGTTATGCCTACTCCGAAAGCACCACGTGGAAAGACATGGAAAGCGCAGCGATAGCCGCATCTGCCATCTCGCAAGGCACGGCCGTGACTCCTCGCGACACACGCAGCATCGGCGCCACATACACCGCGCAGAAAAACAACGGCGACCGCCTGGTCAGGAGACTCTATCCCGGCCGGCCGAACCCGGCAGCCGACAGATATCCTATTGTCAATGACTGGCGGCAGGAAAGCCCTTCCGTAGCAGTCGGATTCCTCGGAAAACTGGAACAGGCCATCAAAAGCCGCGACAGCCGCATCACCAGTGTAATCTGCGCATTGTCCAGCCAGACAAGCGATTACCTGATGTATAACTCTTTCGGAGAGATGAAATACGAAACTCGTCCGATGACCACTGTACAAGCCATGCTCGTGGCCGACAACGGAAGCCGCAAAATCCAGAAAAACGTATCACGCAGCCTCCGGAAAGGCGCCGAAATGCTCACCGACGCATTGATAACCGAACTCGCCGGAAAAATCACCGACGGACTGGACAATGCCTTCGAAGCGGTGCGCCCTAAAGGTGGCCAGATGCAGGTGGTCATGGGCGCCGGAGCATCAGGAATTCTGTTGCACGAAGCCATGGGACACGCATTTGAAGCCGACTTCAACAGGAAAGGCCAGTCGATATTTTCCGACAAGATGGGCAAGCGGGTCTGCCCGGAAGGCATCAATATCGTGGACGACGCGACCATCCGCGGCAACCGTGGATCGCTGAATTTCGACGACGAAGGCGTGCCGGGACAGAGGACTACAATGGTCGAAGACGGCATCCTGACCTCGTACCTCCACGACCGCATCAGCGCCAGGTACTACAGCGTCGCCCCGACCGGCAACGGAAGACGCGAAACGTTCCGCTCCAGCCCGATCCCACGCATGCGCGCCACCTATATGGAAAGCGGCAACGCCGAGCCTGACGGCATCATCGCCTCAGTGCGTAAAGGCATCTATGTCAATGAATTCAGCAATGGACAAGTGAAAATCGGGGAAGGGGATTTCACCTTCTTCGTGAAAAGCGGCTTCCTCATCGAAGACGGCCGGCTCACACGCCCGATAAAGGATATCAATGTCATTGGCAACGGCCCGCAGGCATTGAAAGACATTATGGCCGTAGGCAACGATTGCGTCATCGACGACAGCGCCTGGACCTGCGGAAAAGGACAGTCGGTACCAGTTTCATGCGGCATGCCGACGGTATTGGTAAACAATCTTCTGGTAGGAGGAGAACAAGATGGAGAATAAACTGGAATACGCTATAACAGAGGAAGAAACAAGGATTGCCGACCGGAGCGTGGCACTCGCGGTCGAGGCTGGCGCATCGGCGGTTCAAGTGACATTGGACAAGGCCAGGACGGAAATCTACGCCCTTCTGGACGGGGAACTCGACAACATCCGCCAGACCGGCGACCGGGCATTGACCTTCAAGGTATATGCCGACGGGAGATACGGCGTCTTCTCCACCAACAGGCTGGAGGAGAGCAGTATACGCGACCTGCTGGTGAAAGCCGTGCAGAACGTGCGGATGCTCGCGCCCGACCGGTTCAGGAAACTGCCGGCGAAGGAAGATACTGCCAATGATGCCGTACGTGGCGACGAAATGGGACTTGTCTGGTACGGATATGACACCGTGACGGCAGACGAAAAACTGGCAATGGCGAAAAATGTCTCCGTGTTCGCGGAGTTCCGTGAGGCAGCACCGGATAGAAACTGGAAAGTGGTATCCGAAGAAGTGGAATACAACAACACATTGACAGACACATATTTGACGAACTCCGACGGCATACATTGCCGCCATACCGAAACCTCATTCGAAGTCTGCGCCCAGGTGACGGTCGAGGACAATGCCGGCGACAAGTACAGCGGTTTCTGGTGGGACTACAGCATCAGCCCCGAAAAAGTCCGCGCCTCCGACTGCGGCCATAAGGCCGTGATGCAGGCTGTCAGCCAGATAGGTCCTGTCAATGCTGTTGGCGGCCGTCATGTGATGGTGGTTTCTAACAGGATTGCCGGACGATTGCTCCAGCCGGTCCTGGATGCTCTCGGAGGCAGGGCGATACAGCAGAAATCTTCATTCCTGACAGACTCTCTCGGTAAGCAGATATTTGCCAAAGGGCTGAATATCATGGATATGCCTAGGGAAAAAGGCAAATGCGGAGCGATTCTTTTCGAGCAAGACGGAAGGGCGTGCCTGAACCGGGAAATCATAACCGACGGCGTGGTCATGGAATATTTCATCAGCACATACATGTCCGGAAAACTCGACATGCCTGCCACCTCCGAATGTGCCAACCGGCCGGTGGTAAAGCCGTTCGTCAGCAGCGAACTGGTTGAAGGTCAGGACAATGCATCTGCGTCCGGCAGCATTGGCGAAGCCGAAATCCTGGGCCTCTGCGGAAGCGGAATCCTGGTGACCGACTTCAATGGAGGTAATTGCAATGCCGCCACCGGTGATTTTTCGTATGGCGTGGAGGGGCTTCTTTTCGAGAGCGGAAAAGTAACGGCTCCGATATGCAACATGCTGATTACCGGCAATATAGTGGAATTGTGGAACAACCTCATTGCCGCTGGAAATGATCCGTTGGACGGCATGAGCCGTCAGGTTCCTACCGTGGCATTCAAGGATGTGAATTTCAGTTCGTAAGTAAACGCTTTGAAAACGAAAGATAATCCGTAACTTTGCAGCAGATACAAGGCATATTAAAATATAATATAATGAAAATAGAGAACAACAAGGTAGTCGAGCTTGAATACGAGCTCTCTGTAGATGGAAAAGTGGTAGATAAGACTACCGAAATGACAGGTCCTCTGGATTACATACATGGTACGCACATGCTGTTGCCTAAATTCGAATCCGAGATCGAGGGCATGGAGCCTGAAAGTGAATTTGCATTCACATTGACCCCGGAAGAGGGTTATGGCGAGTACGATTCCAAGCGCAAGTTCGATATCCCGAAATCATCATTCGAGGTGGACGGCGCCATCAGGGAAGACCTGTTGGTCATCGGCAGAGTGATTCCGCTGCTGAACAGCTCCGGCATGGTAGTCCAGGGCACGATTGCCGAGATTCACGAAGATACAGTGACCATGGACTTCAATCATCCGATGGCTGGCAAGACATTGAATTTCAAGGGAAAGATTGTCTCTGTACGTGACGCTACCGAGAAGGAACTGACCGAAGGCCTGCATGGCGAATTTGTGCCGCAGGAAGGTGGCTGCTGCCATCACGGCAAGGGCGGCGGATGCTGCCACGGCGAGGGCCACGGCGAAGGTGACCACGAGTGCTGCCATGGCGAAGGACATGGTGAAGGTCATGAGTGTCATTGCCACGAGGAAGGCCACGAATGCCACTGTCACGAAGAAGGTGGTGACCACGAGTGCCACTGCCACGAGAATTAACCATGGTTTTGAAGTATTTTCGAGGCAGGATTTGTTTTTGACGAAGGAGTGTACCGGGGTACTCGACTGAGGAAAAAGCAGATCCGGGCCGAAAAGACGAAAAACTCATGAAGACAGCAGTCGTCATACTAAATTGGAACACAAAGAACTACCTCGAAAAGTTCGTTCCGGGCATACTTCGCTCGATTGAAGGCGAAGACGCCGGACTTGTCGTAGCCGACAGCGCCTCCACGGACGGGTCAATGCAGATGATGGCGGAGAAATTTCCAAGTGTCAGACGCATTGAACTGGACAAGAACTACGGATTTACGGGAGGCTACAACCGCGCGCTTGAACAGATTGACGCCGAGTATTTCGTACTGCTGAATTCAGATATTGAAGTACCTGACGGGTGGCTCCATCCATTGACGGAAACATTGGACCGGAACCCGGACGTGGGCGCGTGCGCACCGAAACTGCATTCCTGGTACGAAAAAGACAAGTTCGAGTATGCCGGTGCCGCAGGTGGCTACATCGACAGCTTCGGCTTCCCGTTCTGTCGCGGACGCATCATGAAAATGGTGGAAACGGATGAAGGCCAATACGATACGCCTGCGGATGTCCTGTGGGCTACGGGCGCATGCCTGATGGTGAGAAGCGAATTGTTCAATTCCCTCGGCGGACTGGATGACAGGTTTTTCGCCCACATGGAAGAAATCGACCTTTGCTGGAAGATGCAGCTTGACGGCTACAAGGTCAGGATTGTCCCGGAATCAGTCGTTTACCATATAGGAGGCGGAACATTGCCGCAGACATCCCCATGGAAACTGAAACTGAACTACAGGAACAACCTCATGCTTCTGGAAAACAACCTTCCGGAAACATATGCATTGGAAATGCTGCGTAAGAAAATTCGTGCGGGCAAGAGATACGAAGACATTGACCTTGAGGATATTGGGAAGAGGGCCGCAAGACGTGCGGAATGGCGGATTTTCTGGAGGATGGTCGTGGACGGTTGCACGGCGGCAGCCTACCTGCTGATGCTGAAGCTTGACCTTTTCAAGGCGGTTCTCCATGCGCATGGCGAATTCAAGAAACTGTCGCGGAAATGGTCGCCGTACGATGTGGAACAATATCTCGCCAGCATTGCCGGGCCGGAAGACGGATATTTCGACGAAAACAGTATGCCGGAAGTCCGCGGAATTTATGGACATTGGATTATCCCGCGCGCTATTTTCCTCGGACAGAGGGCTTTCGCAGCGGTGAGGAAATATTTCTAAACATAGGACTATGATAATCATCATTGAAGGCGCAGGTGAAGTAGGTTCTCACCTTGCCAAGATGCTCAGCAATGAAGCTAATGACATCACGGTCATCGACTGCGATGAGGAGAGGCTTGCGAAACTGAACACCACTGCCGATGTGGTAACTATACTTGGAGACCTGTCCTGCATCAAGATACTGAAGGATGCGGGAGTGGAACATGCGGACCTTTTCATCGCCGTTAATCCGAGCGCATCACAAGATGTGAATATCGTCAGTGCGCTGCTGGCCAAGAAATTAGGCTGCAAGAAAGTCTGTGCCCGCATCAACAATGAAGAATATCTCTCCTACGAGAACAAATACCTCTTCACGGAAATGGGCATTGACCTGATGTTCTATCCGGAGAAGATTGCCGCAGGAGAAATCGCGGGTCTGCTGAAGCGTACGGCTTCTACCGAGACGATGGATTTTGCGCGCGGAAAGCTGCAGCTTTCAGTGTTCAAGCTGGAAGACGATTCGCCTATCATTGACATGAAGGTGGCGGAGTTCGCGGCAGCCGTGACATTCGGCACGCAGTTCCGTGTGGTTGCGATTTCACGTGACGATACGACCATCATGCCGAAATACGATACGAAATTCAAGTATCACGACCTTGTTTTCATCATAACGACGCGCGAAGGTGTGGCGCCGCTGATGAATTTCCTCGGAAAGAGCAACATTGAGATAAACAATGTCATGATTCTGGGCGCGAGCGCGGTAGGGGAGATGGTGGCTTCCGGCATCAGCGGCCAGGTGGACACCGTGAAAATCATCGACCCTGACAAGAAACGCTGCATGGAACTCAGCGAGATTACCGATGACAATGTGCTGGTAATCAATGGAGACGGGCGCGATTCGGATTTCCTGCTGGAAGAAGATATTAAGGATTACGACGCATTCGTAGCTGTTACGGGGAATGACGAGGCGAACATCCTGGCGTGCGTGGTGGCGAAGCGTTTCGGCGTGGAACGGACAATCGCCGAGGTGGAAAACCTCGAATATATCCGTCTGGCCGAAGAGATGGGAGTCGATGCCGTCATCAACAAGAAGCTCATTACAGCAGGAAAGATCTTCAAGATGACCCTCAGCAACAAGGTCCGTTTCGTTAAATACATGAGCGGAACCAATGCCGAGATTCTCGAATACATAGTCGCACCGGACAGTCTCATTACACGCAATACATTGAAAGACATTGATTTCCCGACCAATGCCATCATAGGCGGCATCATCCGCGGCAACGATTATTTCATAGCCGTCGGCGACACCCGCATCGAAGCCTACGACCGCGTAGCCGTCTTCGCCCTCCCGTCCGCCGTAAAAGAAGTCGACCGCCTGTTCAGATAAAATAGTTATGGCATCCTACTTACAAATAGAAAACATCAGCAAAAGTTATGGTCCGAAAGTGCTGTTCGAGCATATCGGATTCAATATAAATGAAGGGGACAAGATCGCGCTCATCGCACCTAACGGAACTGGAAAATCGACATTGCTGCGCATACTTGCGGGTAACGACAAATCCGATTCCGGCGGGAAAATCACCTTTCTGAAACACATCAGGATAGCATTTCTGGAACAGGAATTCGAACACGACCCCGAGAAGGACATCTTTACGCAGGTATTGGACTCCAGCAAGAAATTCACCGACGGGCTGGATGACGATGCAATGTTCGCCTATGAACTGAGAATCAAGAAGTTCCTGACCAGCTTCGGACTCCAGGAAGGCAGTCTGATGAAAAACCTCTCCGGAGGCGAAGTGAAAAGGGTGGCATTGACCGTGATGCTGGCATCGGAAGCCGACTTCTTCATCATGGACGAGCCCACCAACCACCTCGACATTGACGCCATCGAATTCCTGGAAAACTACCTCGGACACTCCCGCAGTACCCTCCTGATGGTCACCCACGACCGCTATTTCCTTGACCATGTGTGCAATACGGTGATGGAACTCGACCACGGGGCAGTCTATACCTACAAGGGAAACTACGAGAACTACCTGGAAAAGCGGCAGGAACGCATCGACAACTATAACGCCGAGACCGCCAAGGTGAACAACATCCTGCGCCGCGAACTCGAATGGATACGCAGCTCGCCATGCGCCAGGACCGGAAAGGCGAGATACCGCATCAATGCCTTCTACGACCTGAAGGACAGGGCTGAACAAGTCTACACCAGCGGGAAAGTGAACCTGGACGAGATGGGGAAAGGCTCAAGGCTCGGAAACAAGATAATTGACTGTAAGGACGTGAGTTTCAGCTATGGACCGGATGTCTATCTGGACCATTTCACGTATAATTTCCAGCGGTTCGAACGCGTCGGCATAGTCGGCAAGAACGGCACCGGCAAATCCACGTTCCTGAACATCCTGACCGGCAACATCCCGGAAGACGGGCAGTTCAGCGGAATCATCGAACGCGGCGAATCCCTGAAAATAGGCTTCTATCGCCAGACCGGCATGAAATTCAATGAAGACCAGACGGTTATGGAGGTGGTGAGCGACATGCATCTGCTGAACCAATTCCTTTTCAGCCATGACATGTTCACCACCAAGGTATCGAAGCTCTCCGGAGGCGAACGCAGGCGGCTCTACCTGATGACCATCCTGATGCAGAACCCGAACCTGCTCATTCTCGACGAGCCGACCAATGACCTCGACATCGTGACGCTAGACGTGCTGGAAGAATACCTGAAAGACTTCAAGGGTTCATTGATCATCGTCTCGCACGACCGGCACTTCCTCGACCGCCTCGTCGACCACCTCTTCATCTTCTGCGGCGACGGCAAGGTGAAGGACTTCATCGGCTCCTACAGCGAGTACCACGAATATATAAAGGAGTACGAAGCCCGGCAAAAGGCTGCCGCCCGAGAAAAGGCTGGTGCCAATGTCCGTGTCAATGCCGATGTCACCGATGCCGACAAGCCGGCCAAGAAGAAAAAGCTTACATACAAGGAGCAGAAAGAGCTGGAACAGATTGAAACAGACCTGGATACGCTCGGAAAAGAGAAAGCCGGACTGGAACGGGACCTCGCATCAGGGACCCTTCCTTATGACAAGATTCAGGAGGTGTCGGCGAGGTTCGGCGAAGTGAAAGACCTCATGGATGAGAAAGAAATGCGTTGGCTGGAACTACAGGACAGCATCCGTTAGCCCGTCACACAAACAATACAAACCAATAAAACACATAATAATGTCAAGATTTTTTGACCCTCCTGCACCGAAGCAGCAGCTTCCGTCAGAGAAAGTCCCTAAAGTTTTCAATGCGATGAGATGGAAGGTGTTCCTGGGAGCCTTCCTCGGATATGCCGGATATTATCTGGTCCGCAAAAACCTCTCACTCGCAGCCCCGGACATGATCAAGGACGGAATCCTCGATGCCGGAAAAGTAGGACTTGCAATGTCCGCGGTATCTATCGCCTATGCATTCAGCAAGTTCATCATGGGCAGCGTATCGGACCGCTCGGACTCCCGTAAGTTCCTCTGTGTCGGACTGGTACTCTCCGCATTGGTAATGATTCTCACCGGCGTCATCCCTTATGGCGCGAACACGGCGCTGAACACCACCGTCATTTTCATCCTCATGCTTGTGGTCGGATGGCTCTCCGGAATGGGCTGGCCTCCATGCGGACGAATCATGACACACTGGTTCTCCCAGAACGAGAGAAGCTTCAAGATGAGCATCTGGAACGTATCCCACACCATCGGCAGCTTCGCGCTCGGATTCCTGGCCATCGCAGGCGTGGCACTCTTCGCCTTCTTCGCCCCGACATTCGGCATTGACCCTGCACAGGCATGGCGCGGAAACTTCATTTTTCCTGCGATTATTGCGATAGCCATTGCAATATTCTGCTGGTGGGCGATCCGCGACACCCCTGAATCATGCGGCCTCCCGTCCGTACAGGAATACCGCAACGACTACAGCGGCGTGAAGAGCAAAGGCCCTGCCGGCGACAAGCTCCCGTTCAAGGTCCTTTTCATCGACTACGTCTTCAAGAACAAACTCCTCTGGATCGTCGCCCTCAGCAACATCTTCGTATACATGGTGCGCTACGGTATCGGCGACTGGTCACCGACCTTCCTCCAGGATGCCGGCATCATGACCGCCGACGAAAGCAAGGTGGCATTCTCCGTACATAACCTCATCGGTGCATTCGGAACCATCCTCTGCGGCCTCGCCACATCCAAGATTTTCAAGGGCCGTTGCGCTCCGATGAATGTTATCTGCATGATAGCATGTATGTTCGGTGTCCTCATCTACTGGTTCGTAGGAGCCGGATATGTAGCGATGAGCCCTGCTCTCCAGAAGACGCTCGTCTACGTCGCACTCTGCCTCATCGGCTTCTTCATCTATGGCCCTGTGGCACTTACGGGCGTACAGGCATTGAACCTTGTACCTAAAAACGCAGCAGGAACCGCAGCAGGCTTCGTCGGACTCTTCGGCTACTTCATCGGTGATGCCATCTGCTCCAAGATTTTCGTCGGCAGCGTCGCGAACCACCTCGGATGGAACGCCGCGAACCTGACAGTCGCCATCGGCGCCGGCATCGGTGTCCTCCTCTGCGCAATGCTCATCAAGAGTGAAAAGTCAATGACCAACAACTAGAATTTTATATGACAAACGTTGCAATCTTCGTTTCCGGCGGCGGAACCAACTGCGAGGCCATCATCAGGCATTTCGCCGGATCACAGGACGTGAAAATCTCGCTCGTGCTCAGCAACCGCGCTGACGCCTATGCGCTGGTCCGTGCCCGGAATCTCGGAATTCCGACCATCGTGGTGCCGAAAAAGCAGTTCAATGACGAGGCGTACATGATGGCGCTCACGAAGCAGTTCGGCATCGATTTCATCGTACTCGCCGGTTTCCTGCTCGTCGTCCCCGATTTTCTTATCAATGCTTATGAACACAAGATGGTCAATCTCCATCCCGCATTGCTCCCCAAGTTCGGCGGCATGGGAATGTACGGACATCATGTTCACGAAGCGGTCAAGGCAGCGGGGGAGACCGAAACCGGTATGACGGTCCATTACGTAAGTAATCAGGTAGACGGTGGGGAAATCATCGCCCAGTACTCGACACCGATTTCTCCGGACGATACGCCGGACGATATCGCAGCCAAAGAACACGTTCTGGAGATGCAACATTTTCCTGAAATCATTGAAAAAATATTGTCAAAATAGACATTTGACAATTTATGCCGTAAATTTTCAAATTAAGTTTTGCCGGTTTGGCATGGCAAAAAACAGAAGGAACCTACTTGCGCTAGAAAATGACACAAGTGGGTTTTATGTTTGTCGGAGCGCTTGTTCTTGCGCTAAAATATGGCGCATGTAAATTTTTATGCGTGATTTTACATGGGGGGGGGTGGATAGAAGCGCTACAAGGCACTTTTTTGCATGAAAAATAGAAAAATTCCATCTTGTAATTTTCGAATCTGAATTATAATTTTGCAATCGACAAATAAATCAAAGGGATGTTTTGCCGGCGGCTTTCAGCCGCAGCATAACTGATGTAAATAAGGGAAGAGTGTAAAATATGAATTGGCTAGTTAAAATAGCTCTCACGGCATCCTTGTGTGTGTCGGCGGTTAGTGCGCTATACGCGCAGACACCACCCGACACTGATGCGCCTCAAGAGACTGAAGCACGTTCCGTCGCACGACGGTTCGCGATTTGGTACTGGCTTGACCGTATCGACATCGACGAGCATTATCTGGATAACGAAAGGCAGCTTGCTGAAATCAAGAAATACCTTCTGATTTCACCTAAGATTGACAGTATCACGATTTGCTCTTATGCATCTCCGGAGGGTGTCTATGAGAGAAACGTATGGCTTGCCCGCAAGAGAGCCGAGGCTGCACGTCGTTTTCTCGTAAACAATATTCCTGACGGGTCCTCTCTTAACGGGGATAAGATCAAGCTTCAGCCTATGAATGAGAACTGGGAGGGACTCAGGACTGAACTCGAAGCCAACTACACCCTTCCAAATAAAGACAAGGTGATGAGGATTCTCGATGCCAATGTCGGCAACGACACCAAGAAATGGAGAATCCGTCACTTGGACAACGGCTATACTTGGCACTACATAATCGTTAACCACATGCCTAAGCTGAGACTTGCCACATGGATCTGCGTATGGGTGGATCCGGCAGTCCCTGCCGTGGCTGAGATGGGACAGCAGGCAGCGGAACCTGAAAGGCCTTTGGCGCTCGCCGGGCCATCCGCTCCTGCCGGACCTGTTGTCAGAATTGAACCTCCCAAGCCTCTGTATGACAGGCAGATGATTCTTGCAGGACGGACCAATCTCCTCGTTCCGGGACTTAACTTCGGTGTCGAAATTCCTATCGGAAAACACGTTTCCATAGGTGCCGACTACTGGTATCCTTGGTGGCTTGCCAAGAACAACAAGTATTGCGGCGAAATGCTCGGCTGGTTCATTGACGGAAAGTATTGGTTCTCACGTCCAGGCGGCAAATATGAATGGACCCGCGCGGACAAACTGAAAGGACATGCTCTGGGACTCTATGCCGGCGGCGGTTACTACGACTACCAGAAACGCAGAAGCGGCTACCAGGGAGAATACCTTGATTTTGGTGTGGACTACACCTTCGGTCTTCCTATCGGTCGCAAGAAATGGATGAGGATGGAGTTCAACCTCGGTGTGGGCTGTATCATGACGAAAGCGCGTCACTACACTCCGACTGCTGATTATGAGGAACTTATCAAGGATCCGGGAATCAAGAACAAGTACTATACTTTCTTCGGCCCAACCCGCGCAGGCATCTCGTTCGTGCTGCCGATTATCGTGAAACACAAGGTAAAAGGAGGTGAGCGATGAAAAGGACAATGCAAATTTTGATTGCAGCTGTAATGCTGCTGCCTCTGTTCTCATGTCATAGAAGACCGCTCACTACTGCGGACTATACCGTAAGGCTTGATATCAATATCGACCGTGACATCGTGAACTACGAGATGCCTCGGGACCCTGAGATCATGCGAGTTGCGTTCTACGACCACAATACGGGACAGCTGTTCACGCAGGCATTCCTTCCTCCGACAGGCGGTGAAGTGAACATCGTTCCGGAGCGCACCTACGACATATTGGTCTACAACTTCGATACGGAAGTGACATTGATCAAGGACGAGAACGACTGGACGAAGATTCTGGCTACGACGAACACCATTTCGGATGCGTTCAAGAGTAAGCTGAAGAGCCGCGGCACGAAGAGCCCTATGACCGATGCGGACACGGATAAAGATGAGGAAATCGTCTATGACCCTGACCATCTTTTTGTCGGACGCCTCAATGAGGTGAATATTCCGGCGCGTTCCGTGGATTCTCCGGAAATCACCCTGCGGGTGGATTGCAAGTCCGTCGTGCAGACCTGGCTTCTGGAAGTGAACAATATCAAGGGCGCACAATACGTGGCCTCCATTTCCGCAGTCATCACCGGACTTTCCCAGCACCACAAGATTTCCAGGGACCTGCGTTCCAAGGAGTTTGCGTCAGTGTTCTTCGATGTCCAGCGTCTCGACAGGGGCGGTATCCTCATGACCAAGTTCAATACTTTCGGTATGAATCCGGAAGCGGGCGAGAAGCAGATTCTCTCACTGGTCATTACCGATACCGGCGGCAAGTCCCATATTTTCAATGTGGATGTATCCGACCAGTTCCCTGGCAATGACAGGCAGTATATCCAGGTTAATACCGATGAAATCGATATTCCTGAACCTGAAAAGAAAGAAGGCGGCGGACTTGCCCCATCTGTGGACGAGTGGAAGGATATCGTTTCCAATATTACGATCTAATTTATTAACAACTATAGTATTACTAAATTGTTTAAACAATGAAAAAAAGTTTGATTATCGCGCTCGGTGCCATTGCACTGGTCGCATGTACCAAGACTTCTGTCAGCTATGAGCAGACAGGAGAGATTGGTTTCGCTCCTGTAGCGAGAATGAACGGAACGAAGGCTACCGCCATTCCTTCCACAGTGTTCCCTGAAGCTTGGAATCTTAAAGTCTATGGTTATTATGACAATACCATAGGCACAGGTCAGTCTTATTCTGACGGTCACTTCACGGAGGATTATCTTTCGGGCGTCGAGTTCGCAAAGAATGCAAGAGGTACAACTGCCGGCTTCTGGCTCGGCAAGGATCATGCATACTACTGGCCTAAGACCGGTTCCATCCTCTTCGCAGCTTATGCTCCTGCTGATTATGCCGCCGCTACCGTGGCTCACAACAAGGCTAACAACACATTCTCCGTTAGTGAGTTGGCTCAGCCTACCGATTTCTCCAAGACAGTGGACCTTCTGTATTCTCCGTACACCACCTCCCACAACAAGACCGTTGTACACATGCAGTTCGCGCACGCATTCTCATGGGTTACCATCAAGGCTCAGTCCGATGCCAAGATTTCTGTGAAAATCAAGAGCATTGTACTCAAGGGTATGGCAGCGAAAGGAAAGGCAGACGTCCTTCCAGCATGGACCGTGTCAGGTCAGCAGGATCTCAACGTATTCACTGACGCTGCTGGTGCTGCGGTTACAAATGAACTCTTGGAGTTTGCAAATGCGAAGGAAAGCGTTCTTCTCTTCCCTCAGTCTCTTAGAACCAATGCAGTCCTCGAAGTCACTTATGCTATGGACAAGGGTGACGGTACTTTCGTCGAGCAGTCTCCTTATTCTGTTGCCCTCAATACACTCAAGTCAGGCGATGCCGCAATCAGCAAGTGGGAAGCCGGCAAGCACTACTTCTACAACATCCTCTTCGGCGCTGCTGACGAAATTCAGATTTCTCCGACTGTCAAGGAATGGGATGAAGTTACCGCAGAAAACATCTCCGCTACCAAGGGGGGGATGAATAACGACTAAAGATTTCGTATCAAGTAGTTAACTATTTTTTTTACTCAATTATGAAACTCATTTCCAGGACCTTTGTGCTGCTGACCGCAGCAATCGCATTGACCGGCTGTCTTGCTTCCACGAAGTACGACAAATCGACCGGCGACATACGTCTGCGACCTGTGATCGGCATCGGCACAAGGTCCGGGAAGGAGTTCATTCCATTCCCGGAAGACAGGAAATTCAATGTTTTCGCGATTTCCCAGGACACCGGGCGTAAATTCCTCGACGATGTTGCCGTGACCTACGGGGGCAAGAGGGGCTGGTTCCCGGAGAATACTCCGAAATGGCCAGTGGATGAATCACTTAAATTCATCGGATATTATCCTTCCGACCTTCAGATGACATGCAACAGCGACGGGATATTGAAAATGCCGGCATATACTGCCGGAGACATTGACCTTCTGGTGACCGATCCCACGAAGGCCTATAACAAGAACGACAGCATCGCGGGCCTCCCGTTCTATCATGCATTGGCGAAGATTGACTTCCGTGCGAAGCATGCATTGAACAGCGCTACACGCGTGCGGGTCGAAAAGATCGTCATCAGGGGAGCGTATGTGCAGGGCGCATTCGATTCTTCCGCAGACCTCCGTTGGAACCCGGCCGGACAGCAGACGGACATAACTGTCTATGCAGCAAACGGTCGCGAGGAGGGGATTGAGATTTTCAATCTGGTTCCGAAATATGTGGGCAGCAGCATGTTCATCATTCCGCAGAAGAACATTGGCTCGTCCATTGAAGTTACCTACGCTTTCCAGACAGGTGAGAGCGGATGGATTGGCGGACAGACCGTGTCCGCACCTGTCACACTTGAGGCATGGGAGCCTGACAGGCACTATACCTACACATTGAGCATTTTCAAGGATCAGGAGAAAGAACTGACCTACACCACCGGCATGAGCAGCTGGGATGATACATTGAAAGAAAATGAAAACTGATATGAAACATATAAATACGTTGGCAGCGGCAGTCTTTCTGGCGGCAGCTCTGTCCTCATGCGCCAAGATGCGCGTGGAGACGGAAGATGTCCGTCCGGCCGGGACTCCTATCCGTATGGCGGTTTCGTCAGAAGGTGCGCAGACGAAGGCATTGTTCGGCGCGGCCTCTTTTTCCGCCAAAGGCAATGTCCTGCAGATATGGGATGTCTATTTCAATTCTGTCGTAGCTCCGCAGGCCTACATTGAAGGTACCAATGTCGTTTCTACAGGCACCGGCGCTGTCTGGCCGTTCAAGGAAGGCGATGCCGTTACATCTCCGGACAAGCATTATTACTGGACCAAGACCGGCACCCACCGTTTCTACGGAGTGCTCGTGAAGGATAATTCCGCAGGCCTGACGCCAGCTCCCGGTTGGGGCTTTGACTCGGCGCACAAGATTTACTCCGTGCCGGCCACGACATTGACCCTGACCTCGCCCCAGTTCGATTTCGTTTATTCCAATGTCATTGAACGCAATCTCGACAATGGTGACCCTACCACAGCCGTTCCTCTAAAATTCAACCACCTCTTCTCGGCATTCGGTTTCACTTTCAAGAACGACAGCCCGTCAAGCTTCAATATCAAGTCCGTTTCTTTGAAAGTGGGTAATAAGGCTGCTGCAACGATTGATTACAGCAATGTCTGGGACAAGAATTTTGCTCCAGCTGATGCTGACAGCTGGAATCCGGTAGTTACCTATACCGGTCTGACAATGTCCTCGACAACCGGCATTTCCGGAAAAATCGGAGAAATTCAGGCCGGTACCTGCTACGACATGTTCCAGGGCGGCAAGATTACCGACATGGCCAATTATGACAAATACACCCTCATCTGGCCCCAGGATTTGACCGGGAAGACATTGGAGATTAATTATGATATGACGGTGACTCGGCCGTATACGAAATACGTGTATGATAAAAATAGTCGTGGTTCGTATAGAGTTGAATTTACTGAAGTAGGCGCTGGAAAGGGATCGTATAAAAAAGAGGTTGGTTATAGTTTCTTTTCAACATATACGTATTATACATATGTGGGCGAAGGAAAAGGTTCATTTGACGTTGCTAGTGTGACGAAAGTTGAAAATGGCTCGTATAATCTTGTCGAGTGGTCCGAAACTGTAACCGAAAACAAGACCTTGACCATTGACCTTGCCAAGAAAACGAAAGGCGGAAAATGGATTGCAGGTAACAAATATCTTTATAATTTGGTGTATACCAATAGTGAACTTGAAATGAAAGTCACCGTGATGCAGTGGGATGGCGGTCATGGCGGTACAGCAGAATTCAACTAAAGGAGAAATAAGATGAGACACTATATAAATATTATATCAGCATTGATTCTTGCCGCATTGGCAGGCAACTCCTGCGTGAAGGAAAGTGTTGCCGCTATAGGTGGGGAAGGCGAGCCTGTGGAATTGACATTGGACGTTACTTCGCGGGCGCTGGACAAGGTCATTGTCAAGAGTTGGGACCCGAATGATGAGGATGAGGCGAAGGTCAATGATCTTCGTGTGTATATCTTTTCAGAGAGCGGGGCTCTTGTCGGATACAAGTATTTCGGTAAGGCTGACTTGAATTTCAGCGCGGATTTGGATTCAGAAAACGGATACAACTCGAGTGCGACTCTGACAGGTATCAAGACCGTTACCGGAAACGCTTATGTTTATGCGATTGCGAATGCCATTACTTCTCAGTATCAAGTGACTGAAACAGATGCGAAGGAGATAACCAATATTGATGAGACTGATTTGTCAAGTTCGGATCTTACTCGTGAGAAGTTCCTCGCAGCTACGTATTCGCGTCAGGCTGGTTCGTATGACCCGCGTGACAATACTTTCCTCATGTCGGGATATGTCAATAATGGGCATCCTGTGACGATCAGGCGTAAGACTGGCGGAACTGGTGTCGCCGAGATTGTCTCTCCGACTGACGATAAGGACAAAAGGCTGAAGCTCTTCAAGGTGTTCTCCAAGAACAAGTTGACCATTGAGACTGGAAATGATGCCGCCGGAAATGCAATATCTTTCGATCCGGACTATATGGAGATTCACAATGTTCCGAAAACCGTGGCGCTGCTCCCTGACGGAACTACGGATGCTTCTGATTTCGAGACATTCGAGCGTGTGGTATTGGATGAAAAGTATTTGAATTTCTACCTGCCGGAGAATCTGCAGGGCAAGAACAAGAAAAACACCATCAGCGTCTGGAATGACAGGGAAAAGAATACCTATTCCGATGCTGGAGACAAATCTTTCGTCAATGCTCCTGACAATGCTACATATCTGGTGGTTCACGGGCGTTACCGTGCGGGTGATCATGTCGGCAATGTCGCATATACCATCCATCTCGGTGATTTCGGAGAGAAGGGCAGTCTGGACAATTTCGATGTGTGCCGTAATTTCAGCTATCAGTACACATTGAAAATCAATGGTGTGAACAATTTCATTGCCGAGGCCAAGAAAGAGGGCGACGGGACGATTGCTAAAGATGATCCCGGTTCCGAAGGCATTGTCATTAAGACGACTGCGGCCGGCATGTTGCATGCGGATTGCCACTACGAGGCCCGTGTCATGATATTCAATAAAGGTGAGGTAAAGGGGCTCATTGATAATAATTTCGGTTATATTTTGAAGATTCATACGATTTTCGGAGAGTCTGAATGTCTGATAGTTACCGGTGATGGCGTTTACGAGGCGACCCAGTATTACTTGGACAAGTCTAGCGGCAAAGTGCCGGAGCCTTTGACGACGTTCAACGATGATGGTACGCTGGCCGATCCTTCTCGTTTGTTGGTCGGGAAAGCAGGAGAGGCTGACTTTAATTGGGTACATTTCGTAAAGAATACTGGAGCGGCTCCGAGCAGCTCGCCTTCGAATTCGCCTGGATGTCGGATTACGTCAAATCATACGAAGCAGAATGTTTGTGCCTATCCTGGTACGGATGAGACAATGAGCGTTTTCCAGTTCTTGAAGGAACTGTATGTGGCGGCAAGTACGGACAATGCAAATGCTTTCTTCGATAGCGACGGAAATGTCTATGTGACTTGTTTCATTGATGAGAACTATTACGCTGACCGTGAGTGGACCAAGTATGCAAATCAGACGGATAGCAGAAGGCTTTATATCGCCAATGACTTCCGATTAAGCAACGATGGAAAGAGTTCCTACGCCGAGGCTAAATATGTCATAGAGCAGAATTCCATCTGGACATTCTATGAGCTTGACAGCAATCTGAAGCCTTATGGTGTGGAGACGGTTTCGGAGGAGGAAGAGATTGAGGGCTTTAGTGTGAGTTATTCTGGTTATTCTGATTCTTACAAGGATGACTGGAACGGTTATACTGTTGCGTCTAATTATTATAAGGTTAATAACCAGTATACCCCTAGCGGTGCCTTCAAAATTCGTTCTGCAAGTGCTTCAGAACCGGCAAAGCAGGATTTGTATACGGATGCTTACAGAGCATGTATGAGCCGCAATCGTGATGAGAATGGCAATGGAAAAATTGATACCGATGAAGTGAAATGGTATCTCGCGACGGTGGGCCAGTACAAGGGGCTATGGATTGGAGAGTCTGTACTTCCGACGCAGGCTAAATTATTTGAGCCGACGGATGAGAACTGGAGCAAACTTGATGACGCAGTGAATAATGCTACAAGTGGCAACACAGATGTTGCACTTAAACCTTGGCATTTTTTCACAGCATCAACTCAGGCCGTTTTTTGGCCTGAAGAGGGTGCATCGACTTCACCGTGGGGACTCTCATGGAGCCAAGCTTCTAAAGTGCGTTGTGTGAGGACGTTGGAGTCGAATGCTGATGGCCGCAAAGACCCTGGTGTATTTTACGATGCTCCCGTTAAGAACGCTGATGGTTCGTATGATATTACACTGCGTGTGAATAAAGGTGCCGGTCGCGATTTTCAATCTCAACCTGTGCCTTGCACATTGGAACGTGGCGAAGCGTCTCAAAATGAGGTGTCACGTAAGTTCAGGATTGATGCCGGTAATTTGTCAGGCACTTTTACACGTTCGCAAATTACCAGTAGCACAACTTCACCTGATGTGTTAATCAAAAAGGAGGCGGATGTTTGTTGGAACAACAAGAATGGAAGTGCAGATGAGCCATGGCGTGTGCCAAATCAGAAAGAATTGCTGGTCATGTCGGTAGTCGCTTCAAATGGTACTAATTCGTTCAAGCTTGATAATATTACCGGTTTCTTGTGGTCGAATACCTATTTTACTGGTTTGGTGAAGAATTATAAACTTTTCAATCGTGACTCTCAATTGACTGCGATGTATAAATCAGGTAGTGTAGGAAACGCTAGCGGACTTGGTTTGATCATGCTACCATCTTATCAGTTTACTATTAGCCCTAGTAATTCAAATGGTAGTGTCCGCTGCGTAATGGATGTGAAAGAATAATCAACACGATAATCAAAACATCTTTTTGATTATATATACCTGTCTCTTATACACATCTGACGCTGCCGACGAGCGATC
>ERZ1026772.820-NODE-820-length-20065-cov-10.717091_pt1 | contig 20065 bp, 14 predicted proteins | sample MGYA00380124_ERZ1026772 | MGnify/ENA primary metagenome ERZ1026772 (study PRJEB33269, sample SAMEA4719760) | human gut metagenome | biome: human-associated habitat; feature: organic feature; material: feces | place: Cameroon | collected 2013-10 ...
TAGCTTTACAATATCTTCACGCAAATGTCGATTTTAAATCAGAGTTTCCCTAGCCCATAGAAATCCGACTGAATCGTCGCATCGCCCAAGAGTTGCTCGGGCGCCATATAGCCTTGTGTGCCGGCGATCGTCGAGTTCATCGACTTGCGCTGTGGATTTGTCACCGATCCAAAGTCGACGAGATAGTATTGATTGGCCGATTTGTCGTATAATATATTCGACGGTTTGATATCTCGATGGATAATAGGGGGCGTATATTTCGTTTGCAAATCGTCGAGTATATGCGCCAAATCTTCGATAAATTTCCTGACTTCGATTTCTTTTTCTCGCGCTCCCAGGTCATTTGCCCTTTCGTTTATCCAATCGATCAACGGCTCGCCATTGATGAATTCTTGGACGAGGTAGACCTCTTCGGGATTGCCAGGGGCGGCAACGATATCGACAAATTTCGGCACGCCTTTGACATCGATCGACTTGAGCGTTGCGGCTTCGCGATCGAACAGCTCGCGTGTCTTGAAATCGACTTGTTTGCGCAAAGCCTTGATTGCAACTGTCGTCCCCTTTAATTTGTCGTAAGCTTTATACGTCTTGCCAGTCGCGCCTTCGCCGATGAGTTTGCGGTATGTATAACGCTGAGCGAGTATCTCGGGCGTGGGCAGGCTCGAGCCCGATGGTTTCGACTCGAGCGCCGTGCCGCTGTCGACGAGCGAGCATTTGCTGTTCATTGGATCGGTGATTTCGGTGGGCGCAGACGCGAGCCCGATGACTTCTTCCGTTTTAGATGCCATTTTCTAAGTTCTCTTTATTTAGATGCCGAATTGCAGTGTCGGAGGGGGCGATTGGACTTGTAGCTGTTTGTTTGGGTATTGTTTATTAACCTCGGACATGAGAGCCGCTTCTGCATCGGGATGAGTTTTAAGGAACCACCTTTTGTGATTCTCAATATATTCAGCGCGAATCGTAGGGTCAGTCAGGTCGGACGGGACGCGTTTCATTCTGGCATCGATACTGTCAAAGCCCGAGAATGGATCGCGTAGACGACTGTTAATCGTCTCAATATAATCAGGGTTAATTTCAATGCCGATACAATTGCGTTGAGTTTGTTGGCAGACTCTCAATGCAGTACCGTTTCCAGCAAAGGGATCGAGAATGATGTCATTTTCATTGGAGGAGGCAAGGATCATTCTTTCGTATAATCCTTCTGGTTTTTGTGTAGGGTGTTGTTTTCTGTTCTTGTTACAATAATGAACATGTGAAAACTCCCAAACGTTTCCCAGGTTAGCACCTCGCATGTTATTGATAGAGCGATAGAATTTTTTCGGAATGAATTCAGCTTTTGAAATGCCGAATATCATCTTTTCGAGCAAACGCGTTGCTTCATCGAAACTCTCGTCTGTAGACAGTTGAAGGATGGGGGGGGGCAGAGAATCGAAATTCATAGGCGTTACTCCGTATGTGCTTGAACGAAGCGCGGCGCGGGCGAGCAGTATGCGCGGAGCGCATAGGCCGCCATGCGGGCGTATCGGCATTAGCCGATAGCCTGCGCGTTAAAAATCAATCAAAAACGTAAACATCAAATGATCGTAAGTTTTGTCCTCCTAGTAACCTGCTATACAGGGTAAACTTCCTATCAGGCAAATGATTTGACAGATATCGTTCAAGTTGATTAGGGTAAGCATTATTAATGCTTGTTCGTATCGCTATGAACTCACTTGCTGGGTTATGATTACCTTTACGTAACTGTTCGATGTTTGCTACCATACCAGAATCATGTAGACGTTCGATGTCTGCTACCACACCAAATTTCCCTACAGTACTGATACGCTCACCTTGTAAAGTAAAGGATTGAGACATAATGATCGAATACCCTTCAGTGCGATTATGCCTACTTTGGCTTTCCATTGGTTGGTCAATGACTTGTTGAATAAAACCTCTTAAAAGACTATCCATCTGAAAACTCCTTATTATGCAAAAAAGTTGAACATACAGACCAAATTACTATTTATCTTGACAGCGAGTATCGTTAGTAACACAACGCTGTCCTTCACCACACTTTAAAGGAACATATTTACCAGCACCGTAATAACTATCATACTGGCAGGCGTATGACCATTGCTCGCCATCTATCTCTGTACACCTCCATGAAAAGAACCAATAACCATCACATGGATATTTGTCTGATACAGTTCTATCGGTACAACTCCCCATATATATGCCGCCGCCCTCCTTACAGTAAGGTTTATCATTCTCACAAACGGTTACATGTTCAATACCTTCATTCTCTCCTTCGGTTTCACATTCATAAGAAACGGCCTTACCGTTGCTTTCTGTACATAGCCACTTCGTCTTTTTGCCCCTGCAATCATAAGAGGAACAGCGATCACTGCTCTTATGACAATATGGCGTATCACCTTCGCATGTCTTCGGCGCATTTTCGCCTGCAGTTTCATAGCCACCATATTTACAATAGTAAGACCACACCTTACCATCATGTTCCGTACATTGATAACCAGAACCGTTACATGGAAAGTCTTGAGATACTTTTAATGTTGTACAGCCATTTTTATATTCTGTAGAAAATCTATCAATTTCGACGCAATATGGGGTTTCATTTTCGCATTTTGATGGCGGAAATCTACTTGTGCTATACTTACCATTTCTTTCGCACATATATGTCCATGTTTCGCCATTGATTTCCGTACATTTCCAAACGCCATAATCGTCTTCACCGCATGGATAATCTTCAGAAATTGTCTCGTCAGTACATCGTGAATCTACTTCGTATTCTCCATAGTTAGTATGGTATGTTTCACAAAAACGTTCATCATTAACACATGCGGTATATTCACTAACTTTACCATTTTTGCATTCGTATGCTGCGGAGTCATTCTCACCATCATAGCAATATGCACCGTCAGGTTTTCCAGTACAGTTGATTTTTGTTGGGTCATAGGCGACACATAATTCGCTCAAATCACTGTGTTGAGCATTTGGGTCACAAAATGGTTTATCTTCGTTACAAATACCATAACGATGTCCTATATTATTATTATAGCACTCATAATACGCAGCTTTCCCGTTAATATGAGTGCAATGCCATCCATCTTGTTGATCATCACATGAAAAATGATCATCTGCATCACGTTGTGCATCTTCTAATGTGTAACAAGTCTTGTTGTCTATACATGAATCCACACATTTTTCTTCTCTGTCAACATAATAGTATCTGTTGTCAGTTAAATTTAACAGACAGAGACGTTTCGTAAGATAGCCGTATTTACATTCTGTAGAAATACTTGCATTTGAATCACATGTGATATATTTATTTGCTGAAGCACAGTGTGGATCTTCACCCTCAAATTGAAAACATGTACCATTAATATATGCAGGGCTTCCTGAGCATGTGAGATGAGAAAAGGAATCAAGTCTCTTATCGCATTCATATAAACCAGTTCCATAGCACTTATTATCCCAATCCTTTCCAATACACTTTTGCCCCATCACTGGTTTTACCTTCTGACCAGATGCCTCACTGTTTCCGTTGTTTTCATTTGAAGTCTCATCGCAACTAATGCAAAAAAACATAACTACAAATGCATAAGAAATGATAAATCGTCTTCTCATATTGATTCTCCTTATAAATGCGTGAGATGATGCACAATGATGAAACCGTTACTGCTCATCACCATCTACGTCTTGAGCGGTTTCTTTGCCAACCTTCTTTGCCGTTTTCTTTGCCTTCATCGCGGTGCGATTGGCATCGATCAGTTCGTTTATGTGCTGGGCAATGCGTTCGATGGCGTCGGATTTGGAGAGAAGCTGCATGGCATTCAATGTGTCGACCAAATCGCGATAGGCATCGGTGAGGGTTTGGCGTGCTTTCTTGGATGCACCGGTTTCGATTTCAGATCGGGTTTGGGTTTTGGTCTTGCGCAGTTCGTTGAAGGCGTCGACGCGGCGGCGCAGTTCATCGATCCACCCATCGACCATAGCAGATTGCAGCGTTTTTGGAGGGATGGCTGAAAGCTGCGTGAGGAGCGATTCAAGGCGGGCGTACTCTTCGACGTATGAAAGACGAGTCGGATTGGGGACGTTGTCGAAAACGTCTAGCACCGTACGTGCCGCTTCGCAGACGGCGGCATCATAGTGATTCACATTGAGGTTGAGCAAGGTGTGTATGGCAGTCCATGCACGATCTGCTTGCTTGTCGGCCTCGAGGATTGCCTCGTTGAACGTCTCAACACTCGATGCCAGGATGTCCTTGAACGCGTGAAGGCTCGCGCTAAAGGCATCGCACAGCGCGGCGTTTTCGGCTGGCAGAGATGCCTTGACGTGACTCTCGACTTCGGCGCAGAAACTGGCAAGGGCGTGATTGGTCAAAGAGAAAAGGCGAAATGACTTGATTTTCTTCATGATCGATCTCCTTTGTGAAAGTAAAAAAACGCTGTCGGGCAGCACAGCCAAATTCTAACAGAGTGTGATCGCCGTTGCGAGATAATTCGCAGATCGCTTATCGCAGACGTGCGAGAGGGTTTTGGTGGGTAGTGGTTGGTCTATCGCAGGCGTGCGAGAGGGTTTCGGTGGGTAGTGGTTGGTCTATCGCAGACGTGCGAGAGGGTTTTGGTGGGTAGTGGTTGGTCTATCGCAGACGTGCGAGAGGGTATCGACGGAATGTAAGGCAGACGGTCGCCGAGGAACATGTGTTCTGTACGGAACAAACCAACGCCACGGGCACCCTTGTTGAATGCAGGAAGCGTCTCGGCGGCCTCAGCATTGGCGCGGATTTTTTTATATTTTTATGTGTTGCCGTGCTATTTCGCTACGCTCAATACGCACGGCTTTCGGCGCTATGCCCTGCGGGCATACGCGCCTCTGCGACCGGCTATGTGCTCGTCCGCTGCGCATACGCCAATATGCGATAATTTGTTCACTTTTCATCGTAATCACAAAAAGTCACGCCATTAATACCAAATCGCATTTTGTAGCAAGCTATCTGTTCATTTTTATCCAAATTGCGATTCATCTCCATCACTGTATCACGTAATTTTCTTTGTGCTGCGATAAACAATATATCGGACTTTTCAGAATAAACACGTAATCTATTGCTCTTAATATCAGGGAAATATATAGCAGACGGTTTGGGAAACTTTTTTAGTAGAATTCCTTTAATTAACATGCCATCTGGGTTAAGTATCGGATGCCGTTGGTTATAAAGCATATTATTCTCAAGCGATGGAACAAAGATATGACTCATGATATCAATATCTGGCGTTGGACACTTATCATGCTTTATAAGTTTATATTCGTCTGCTTTAAGATTCTTTATCAAGGAAGGTTCTAGAATAACACGCCATTCGTTTTCATACGACCAATCCATCAATTTTAATGTCAAAAACGGAATTATATTTCTTGGCAAACAGCAAGATTGTCTACTCTCTTCCACGTACTCTTTCAAGCCAATCAGTTTCTTAGAATAATGCACGGGATATAGAGCTCTTTTCCAATTACTCCAATCTTGTCTTGATGTATCATATTCTAAACAGCATCCGTTGTAATCTTCAGCATAGTGATACCACATAGGTAAAGAATCTGGGTTTTCAATAGCTGAGAACGATGAAGAAAATGCCTTATAATGAACATGTTCATATAAAGCGTTTGAAAGAGCTTTTCTGCTTTCTGGCTCAAGAGCTCCAATCCAATCCGAGTAGTCTATGGAAGTGGAATCATACGGATCATTTTGATAGAATGCATTGGCACAATAGAGATTCCCATTAAGTTCTGATACTCTATTATCAAGCTCCTTTGTAACCTTAAATAAACTTATAATATCAATATAATTATCGTAGGCTAATTTGATTAGGTCTTTATCTGTTATTGAAGAACTTCTAACAAATGGTTCTATCTCTAAATAATTAGATATTGGGTTGTTTTTGTACCTTATTATATTACCTAAAATAGGTCGAAATCTAAACAACTTTTTTGGAATTATATTCTCCTTACTTTTTTGTAGTTGTTCAATTTTTTGGTTGTCTCCTGACTTTGATAATTCAACTAATTTATTCCAAAAGTTTTCTATCCATACGCTATCATCCATTGTTTCAAGTTGAGCCCATATTTCATTCAGATAATCAGGGTCTTGGATAGCTCTAATCACATCGCCATCTCTTCCATCTCGGATCAAATCAGCATAAAACTTATTTAGCTTATCAAGAATCTCTTTGATTTTCATTATTTAGTTACTCCTCCACAAATCAGGTTGTCAATAAAACAGGGACGCAAGGCGTGCTTACAATTTGTGATTAGCCACACTTAACCACAAATCCATCCTCAACCTACCAAACTTACGTTTCCACATCCACCACATCCTGCTCAACCTCTTTCACGGTCTTTTTCGCAGATTTGCGCTGTTTGAGGGCGGTTTTCTTAGACTGGATGCGCGTATTCATTTCGGCGATGAGGGATTCGAGTTCGTCCGACGAGGAAACGATGGCAAGGCCATTGATGAGGTCGCAAAGTGGTTTCCATGCAGCGACGAGGGCTTGTCGGGCGTTTTTGACCGCACCAGGCTGAACGGCGGCACGTTCGGCATCGTATGACTTCATCATCGACATAAACGCGTCGTAACGGGTGCGAAGTGCGGGCAGCCAGGCAGCGACGGTTGCTTTGACAGGGATTATCGGATCTATTGCTTCAAGTGTTTCGAGCATACGGGCAACGATGGCATATTCTTCCTGAAAGTTTAGCTGTGTCGGAGAACCGTACTGATCGATCGCGTTCCAAATCTGTCGAGCAGCTTCGCGCGTGTCATCGTCTGGATAACCGAGCAATGCCTGAAGATGCATCCTAAGACCAGTGATAGCCTGATCGACTGCTGCGTCAACCTGAACGAGGTCTTTGTAAGTCAGCGTCTTTTCCAGATCGAGTGCGGATGCATAGACAGGAATGGCGTCAAGAAATGCTTTGCCCTGTGCGCTGTCTGCGACGCTTTTGACAATTTTGAGTTTTTCGGCAATTTCGAGGCTCATGCCGAGGATTTCTTCGTTGCGGAGCGTTGAAAGCGTAAATGCGGTTACCTTACTCATCGTATTCTTCCTTTGCCGCTTCGGCGATTAAGACCATGACTGCACCATCATGATCGAGTGAAACATGCAACATTCTACCATGAATGGCGGTTGAATGGGTGGAAAATGTACACCAAGCGATTTGACTCGACATCCGTGTGTGGGGGACTCCAAGTGGTTCAAGTCGTCATCCGTGGGCGTCGGATTTGAACTCCAAGCGGTTCGAGTCGTCATCCGTGGGTGTCGGATGTGAACTCCAAGCGGTTCAACTCGACATCCGTGGGTATTGGATGTGCACTCCATGCGGCTTAACTCGGCATCCGTGGGTATTGGATTTGAACTCCAAGCGGTTCAAGTGCCCACCAATAGGGAAGGTTCATTCATCATCCTTCCCAAAGCCCCACACGTTATACGCATCCACTTTCTTCTCCATGATGCATTCTTCCACAGCCTTCAAGCAAAACTCTGGGCGTTTCTTAATTTCGTTGCCCCAAAAACGAATCACCGTCCAGCCGAGGTCATTCAGCAGCCGATCAACCTCATTGTCGCGAGCCATGTTGCGCTCAATCTTTTTTTGCCAGAAATCCCCTCGCTTGCCACGCCCTACATGCTCCCGCTCACCTGATTCCCAGTTTTTACCATGAAAGAATTCACCATCACAGAAAATAGCAATCTTGTGCTTTGTTATGGCAATATCTGGTGTTCTAGGTAATTGCGCGTAATTCTTACGGTATCGGTACCCCGCATGCCACAGCAGTTATGCGCAAAGACACCTCAATTGAGGTGTCTTTTGAACGAATGCGGCTCATGCATTTGGAGCGTTGGGCTGGTGTTAGAGAATCGGGCATTAGCTACCTGTCACCTCCCAGTAACCATTCTTATTGGCTCCATGTCGGATTAACTTATTATCATCTTTCAATTTCGCAATAATTCTCTGAACCTGTCGATAAGTGATATTGAGTGAAGCCGCCATTTCTTTAGCGGTTAATGTGCCATCTTGTCTTAAAAGCGCCAGGAGTTTATCTTCATTTGTTACGACATTTATTGCGACATTTACTACGACATCAGAATTGTCATCATGCATCTGAGCACGATGCAAGTCCATTAACGCATCACGAATCATCGTAAGCATAAAGGTAACAAATTGCGTCGAATGCCCAACTAAATTAGATTGATGAAGAGCTTCGTAATACGCCTGCTGATTTTTATGAACTAGCATTTCCACCGGAAGCCATGCAAATATATCTTTCCATTGTCGCAGTATCAATGATTGCCACAAACGGCCAGTACGTCCGTTTCCATCTGCGAACGGATGTATAAACTCAAATTCATAATGAAATATACAGCTTTTACCAGTGGATGATACTTTGATTTCTTCAACCAATCCATAAGCTGATGCATCAATTCAGGAACCAGTTTTGCTGGTGACCCAGGATGCACAAGCTTGTCATCTGCATAAACACCGACGTTACCTTTTCTGAAAGCCCCAGCTTCTTTGACCAGTCCATCCATCATCAGTTTATGAGCATACAACAAATTCTTTATATTATATGGATCTAAATCAGAGAGTTGTTCATAAGCCTGATAGGCATTCTGGACCTCTCGGATCTCCTGTGGAGGTCCCCATACATGTTTGCCATCGATGACATCCGTGACTTGTTCCAATGATAAAGAATTATGCTCAATTGCTAATGACGAATGAATGGTCTTGATCCTATTCTCGCGACGTAATACAGGATTCTTCTGCATAGAATTCAGAATACTAATGCTACCAACATATTCTCCAATCTCAACAATTAGATTGGTAATTTCTTCTGTCATTGTGAATGGTGGGTGGTAGTTTTCCATGTATGCCCCAAGAAATGTGAATGCGGATAATGTGTTTAAATATCTTCAGAAAAGAAATCAGAATCAATTCGCTTAATATCGTATGTATTAACAATAGAAACTCCAAGATTATACTTAATCATGAGTTGCATCATTTGTGTACCATCTACAAGTACAATCGTCGCCTGATGAAGATTCTTTGCGTATTCTTTTGCTTCGTTTGTAAACATAGCTGTAGTAATAAACAAACCTTTTTGTGCTTTTTCACCTAATAAAGCACCTGAGAATTTCTGGATCTCTGGTCTGCCAATTTTTGCATCAACCTGCCATTGCTTGGCTTGTATATATATATTACTAAATCCAAGTTGATCCTCTTTAATAATGCCGTCGATGCCACCATCATTCGTTAATCTTGTTTGAGTTCCTGCATTGTCAACACTGCTTCCATATCCCATTTTTAACAATAACTTGATAACTAATCTCTCAAATTGATCTGGCGATAGCTTCATCACTTCTTCTTTTAGGTCAGAAATTAGGGCATGGTTTAAGCTTTCGTATGCTTTTGAAAGATTCATTTCTGGAGAATCCATGCCCTCATTCTCATCAGAAACAATCTGGGAGTTTCCCTCAATGGCCTCATCCCTATTTGTGAATGTTCGAAAACTAGAAAATTTCCTGAGATAATCGATATTAATTTGATCAATATTTCTTAATTCAGAAACGCCCAAATCTGTTATTTTCAGCACACCACGAGATACATTTTCAATCAACCCTGCTTTTCTCAAGTATGTAATAGACCAAGATATGCGATTGTAGTAAATAGCCTGTTGGCCGCTTGGTACTAATTCTTTTAAATCACTATCTGTTAAAGAAAATGCCTTAATAACGTAATCTTTTATGCTGTTATTCCCTTTTTGTATGGCATGCTCTTTTCCATCTTTCAATGATTGAAGCACAACACCTAAGAATTCTGGAAATTTTGGAATTGTCATCGCGTCATCTCCTTTATCACCCAGCTTATACCCGCCGTCGCGTATGTGCTTGCACATAGCGAGGCGGCCTGTCGGCCGTATGCGCAGCATAGGCAGCCACGCAGGGCGTATCGGCGCAGCCGATAGCCCGCGCACAAAAAAGCCCCTGTCTCCTATACCATGAACAGGGGCTAAACCTAAAGGCCTAAATCACGCAGACTCGCCTACTTCAGCTTGTCGGGACAGAAGAGCAGCATGAGGCCGGTGACGATGATGAGCGGGGCGGCACTTATTGCTAAGAGGATAATATCTTTGCCTCGGATAGGTGGGATGGGTTTCCTGGTCATGTTTGGTACCTAAAACTCGCCATTGGTAGCGGGGATTAATGTTTAGTCCAGATGTGTTGCGTGTTTTTTGTGCGCGTATAGCCCGCGCACAAAAAAGCCCCTGTCTCTTATACCAGAAACAGGGGCTTGAGCTACAGACCAAAAGTCTCCCCCAATGGGGGAGAGTTAGAGGGGGCCAATTACTTCACCGATTTTCGGGGATTTTGGACTTGGCACTGTGCGGCTTTGATGATGGAGCGATAGACTTTGCCGGGGCTCATGGAGACGCCGGTGAGGCCGATTTCGTGCAAGCGGCCGATGGTGTAGACGTCGCCGCCGTGTTCACCGCAGATGAAGATTTCGAATTTGGGATCGATGGCACGTGCATCGTTGACGAAGCAACGGACCATTTTCTCGACGGCGGGATGAATGCTGATGAACGGGTGACGTTCGAAGAATTCTTTCTCGACGTAGAGGGGGAGGAAGCGGTCGGCGTCGTCGCGGGAGATGGCGAGTGTCGTCTGGGTGAGGTCGTTTGTACCGAAGGATGCGAATCCGTAGGTGGGGTTGCAATCGTCGTCGTAGCCGGCTTCTTTACGCGTGAGTTCGGGGACGATTTCGCTAGCGGAGATGGCGGCTGCCGGGGTTTCGACCATGGTGCCCAAAGCGTAAGGCACGGCGAAGCCTTGTTCTTTTTTGACTTGCGCGGCGACTTTGACGGCGATTTTGCGGATCGCGGTGACTTCGGGGGCGATGATGACGAGTGGGATTTCGATTTCGGGCTTGGGATGTTTGCCCTCTTTGATGAGTTCGGCGGCGGCATCCAAGACGGCCTTAATCTGCATTTCGGGGATTTCGGGGTTCGTAATGGCCATACGGACAGAACGGTGACCGAGCATCGGGTTTTCTTCTTGTTTGAGCCCGCTGTTGTGGGGGAAGAATTCGTGGAGCGGGGCGTCGAGCAAGCGGATCGTCACGCCGTAACCATCCATGACTTCCATGGAGTGTTTGAAGTCGGCTTTGGAGAATTCGTAGATTTTCTGGAGTGCTTCTTTAGCTTTTGCCTTGTCGTTACCGAAGAGGACGGCCTGGATGTAGGGCAAGCGGTCGCCCAAGAACATGTGTTCGGTGCGGAAGAGGCCGACGCCGCGCGCGCCTTTGTTGAAGGCGGGAAGCGTTTCGGCGGCTTCGGCGTTGGCGCGAACGTCGAGGGATTTGATTTCTTGGCACCAGTCGAGGATGGCTTGGGCCGATTCTTCGAGCTTGGAGGGGACGGTCATGGGGACTTTGCCCAAGTAGACTTCGCCCGTCGTGCCGCTGATGGTGATGTAATCGCCGCGTTTGACGGTGTGACCGTTGCAGGAGAATGTGCCGGCGGCTTTGTCGATGGTGATTTCGGAGGCGCCGACGACGGCGGGAATACCCCAAGCGGTTGCCATGATGGCGGCGTGGGAAACTTTGGTGCCCGTCGTGGTGAGGATACCGCGGGAGGCTTTCATGCCCTTGACGTCTTCTTGGCTCGTCATGACGGTGACGAGGATGGCGTCTTCTTTGTTTGCTTTGGCGGCCAAGGCTTCGTCTTGTGTGAAGCAAACTTTACCACAGGCGGCGCCTGGTGAGGCGGCGGAGCCCTTGGCGATCATCGTGGCGGCTTTGCGATCTTTGGGTTCGATTTGCGGGAAGAGGAGTTCTTCGAATCGCTCGGGATTGACTTTGCAAATCGCTTCTTCTTTGGTGAGGATGCCTTCTTTGACGAGGTTGTAGGCGATCACGGATTCGGCTTTTGCGGATCGTTTACCGTCGCGGATCTGGAGGAAGTAGAGAGTCGGCACGCCGTTGACTTCTTCGATCGTGAACTCGGTATCTTGCATGTCGCGGCATTTGTGTTCGAGTTTGTCGCCCGTCGCTTTGAGTTCTTCGTAGATGGCGTGGAAAGCGGGATCGGCGTGATCGCGTAGGGCTTCGATGGGTAGGCTGTTGCGGATACCGGCGACGACGTCTTCGCCTTGAGCTTGGAAGAGGACGGTGCCGTCGAGGATATCGTGTTTGATGCCGGTGACTTTGTCGCGCGTGAAGTAAACGCCCGTGGCGGAACGCGGCGTGCGGTTACCGAAGACCATTTCTTGGATGTTGACGGCGGTGCCCAAGCTATCGGGAATGCCTTCCAATTTACGCGTGAAGATGGCGCGTTCGTTGTTCCAGGAACGGAAGACGGCTTCGGCGGAAGCCATGACTTGTTTTTTCGGATCTTGCGGGAATTCGTGGCCATACTTGGCGTAGATGGCTTTGTACTTGGTGATGAGTTCGCGCAAGTCGTCGGCGGTAAGGTCGAGGTCGGTCTTCGCGCCTTTTTCTTTTTTGAATTCCGTGAGTGTTTCTTCGAACGGATCTTCGCCGTTTTCGTCTTTGATTTGTTCGACGACGTCGCCGTACATTTGGAGCAAACGACGGTAGCTATCGAGCCAGAAACGGGCTTGTTCGCCCGTGGCGAGAGCGTCGACGATTTTGTCGGTGAGACCGATGTTCAAGATGGTGTCCATCATGCCTGGCATCGAGTATTTGGCGCCAGAACGTGCGGAAACGAGAAGGGGATTCTTCGTGTCGCCAAACGTCTTCCCAGAAACTTTTTCCATTTCTTCGAGGCGTTGCATGATTTCGTCTTGAAGGGCTTTTTTCATGTGGCCGTTTTCGAGATCGTTTGCATGGAACGTCGGAACGTTGACGACGACCGGGCAACGGATATCGAGGACGCAGTGCATCAAATAGAGGCCGTAGCCTTTGCCACCCAACAATTCTTTGAGTTCGTCTTTGGAGACGCCTTCAAACTCGGGGAATTTTACGCCTTTGTGGAAGAAATAAGTGTTTTTGTACTTGGATCTGTCAAGCATGTCGTTCACAACTCCTTTAGGTTATTAGACGACTTTTGCGGCAGGCAAAAAATAAAAAATTCACGCCGCAAAGCCGGCGACAAACTAGTGAAAAGTGCCGATTTCGTCAAGCAATATCGCGCGATGGTGGCGCAATAATCACGAACGGAAAACGGCCGACTTTTCTTCGCCGGCGAGGAGTCGTAAACATGGCAATGGAAAAGTCAAGGGGGTGGGCAAAAAAAAGCGCGGCGTATGCGCGCAACGCAGTGAGCACATAGCCGCGCCAAGAGCGCGTATTGCCCCTTGTGGGCAATAGCGCGACAGCGCAGGCGTATTGCCCGAGAGGGCAATAGCCGGAGCCCCCAGGAGCGCGTATTGCCCCTTGTGGGCAATAGCGCGACAGCGTAGGCGTATTGCCCGAGAGGGCAATAGCCGCAGCCCCAAATTTCTCGACAAAAAGAGTTGTGAATGTGTGGAGAGTTGTGAATGTGTGGAGAGTTGTGACCGTGATGTGCGGGCGGCGTTGTGCCTCGTGTGGGTGGGCGCGGGATTACGCGTCGTGGCGTGCGATGACGACGATGGCGTGTACTTGCTCGTGTGTGAGGTGGAGCGTGTGGTTGTTGAGGTTGACGCAGATGCCGTTGTCGGTGGAGGCGGTTCGGGTGAGTGCGATGTTTGGGAGAATGCCCATGTCGAGGATGGCTTGTCGTTTTGCGCCTTTTGCGCGGATTTGCGCGACGATGACGGGGTGGCCGTCGGCGATTTTGTCGAGTGTGGTGTGTGGGATGGTTTTGTGGATGGGGCAGCAAGTGCAGGCGCACGATTGTTTAGGGCAGGCGTCGGCGTTTGCGTCGGGGACGAGTGAGCGGGATTCGAAGAATTGGACGAAACGGTCCATGCCTTCGTCGGAGAGTGCGTGTTCGAGTCCGCATGCTTCTTCGCGTGCTTTGTCGGAGGGCATGCCGAGGATGTCGTGGAAGAATTGGAAGAGTAGGACGTGGCGAGCGTAGATGCGTCGAGCGGCGATTTTTCCGGTTTCGGTGAGTCGGATGGACTCTCGTTGAATGTATGAGAGGTAGCCCATGTCGGCGAGACGTTTGAGGGCGGGCGAGACGGAGGAGGCCTTGACGTCGCGCGCGGTGGCGATGTCGCGCACGCGAGCCTCGCTTGTGCCTTGCTGTAGGAGGTAAATCGTTTCGAGGTAATCTTCGAGAGATGGAGTGAGGTTGGTCATCGTAATCCTTGATCGTCGTGATCATTTTGCGCAGCACGATTGCTGTGGCGCCGTGGGCGTAGGGGATTTTAATCACAAATTTTGAGAATGCCAAATAGAATTAGGGCGTCGATCCAGGGAGTGACGAAGAGCGATTTTGGTCCTTTGTATGCGCATGATTGGACGTCTTTTTTCGATTCGATGAATTTGATTTCTTCGACGAGGGGGGACCAGTGGTGGATGTTGAGCAGTCGCGGCGAGATGGCTTGTGCTTTGAGTCGTCGCGTGGTGTCGTTTTCGTTGAAGACGGGGTAGGCGTGGGCGCAATCGATGCCGATTTGGGAGTCGTTTGGGATGTGTGCTTGTTTTTCGAAGTGGTTTGCCATGAGGACGAGGCCTTCGGGGACGTCGAGCGTGGCGCCGCTGGCTTCGATGCTCGGGACGTGGGGGGCGAATTGGGCGTCGCGCGCGAGTTCGAGGAGGCCTTCGGGTGAGATGGATTCGACGCTCGTGAGGCTGGCGTTGATGATGGGGGTGTCGAGGATTCGTTTGACGAGTGCGAAGATGAGCCGATAGAGGGGCCGCGAGAGCGAGGAGGAGAAGGATTTGAGGACGGCTTCGCCTTCGACGAGGGCGTTTTTGTATTTGACGACGCCGCACGTGGCGTGTGGTGAACCGTTGAAGGCTGAGCAAATGAAATTGCGAGAGACGAGTTTGTCGAGCAATTTTCTTTGGTTTGGAGTGCCGTTGTAGAGATTTGCTTCGGCTTTCATCATGTTGGGGCAGCCTTGGCTGTAGCCGATCATGGCGAATGGGCCGTCGACTTGTGCGATGACGCGATCGATTTGTTCGGCGTTGTATTGGAGTGGTTTGATGGTGCCGGTGTTGGTTCGGATGGTCGAAATATGCCGGGTGAGCGCGAGTCGTTTGAAGACGGTTTCGAGTTCGTGCCCGGCGATGCCGTTGGTGACGATGCCCATGGCGGTGATGAGCGTGAGATCGACGAAACCGGCGGGTGCGGCGGGCATGAACCAGACGATGGGATCGCGGCGGAGGGCTGTTTTGTCGTCGTCGAAAGCGTAAATCAAATCGATGATGGCGCTGTAGGTTTGTGCGCGGGTGAGGTCTGTAGGCGATGGGAGGGTGCGCTGGTATGTCGCTTCGTATCGATAGGAGAACCATCGTCGGACTTCGTCGTTGTCGTTTTGGAGGTCGTCGTAGACCGAGGCGATGCGCAGTGCGTCGGTGGCGCGAGCCCATAGGTCTTTGAAGACGCGATATTGCCATGGGTCTTCGACATCGGAGGCGAAAGATTTGGCGGCGTCGATGGCGGATTTCCAAGCGGATTGTGCCGATTCGATGGCAGTGGCTGGGAGTGCGTCGAAGATATCGCCAAAAGACGAGGACTCGGGGCAAAGCCGTTGCGTGGCGGATTGAGCGTCGTCGATGGCGTTGCGCAATGTGGCGATGGCGTGTGCGAGCTGTTGGGCGTGGTTTGAATCGACGGCGTATTGGGCGGAGGTGGGGGCGTGTGAATTATCGGGGCGATCTCGATAGGATTCGAGTTTGAGCCTTGCGGCGACATAGGCGTCGTTTTGCGCATTGATCTTTTGTGCGGCGTCGAAGATGGCTTCGACGTAGGAGGCGGGTTTTGTGCCGCTCCAGGGGGCGTAGTCGTCTTCGTCGGGGAGGCTGACTTGTAGGAGTTCGGAGAGTTTTTTAGCGCGAGCGATAGGCGTTTTGATGAGGGATTGGTCTTGTCGTAGCCAGCCCATGAGCATGTTGGCGAGTACGCGGATATTTCGTTGTCCGATTTCGTAGAAGACGGCGCGGGCGAAGAGTGGGCCGCGTCGCTGTAGGTAATCGAAGAGTCGCGCCTGATTGACCTGTACGCAGAAGCCGATATATCGGCTCGAGATACACGCCGTGAGGAGCGTGGCGACGTCGATGGGCGCGAGCCATGAGCGGAAGACGTCGGCGATATGTGGGCTATCGGAGGCGATGCCGATTTTGTCGCAGTATTGTTTTTCGGCGTCGAGTAGAGCGCCCAAGAAGACGGCGATATTGAAATCTTGGACGATGAACGTGCCTTCGCGGACTTCGAGGTCGGCGATTTTTCGCTTGATATCGAGGAGCGTGCGGAGTTTTTCGATGTGGTCTGCCGTCGGGAATTGGTCGAATTTGTGATCGATGATCCATTCGATTTGGGCAATGTTGAGGCCGGCGGCATAGGTCAGGATGCGTTGGGCGGTTTGCGGCGCCCAAGTTGGGGCGTAGATATCGTTTGCCGCGGGGAGCGGTTCGATATCGGTGCTATAGCGCGGATCGTCGCATAGCGGAGGGCATGCCGTGTGATCGGGGGCGATATAGGGGACGGTTTGGAACAGGTGATGAAGCCATTTGAGGATGCGGCCGATGTTATCGAGATTTGCGTTGGGATAGGCGCGTTCGAGGAGTTCTTCGATTTTGAATCGGTCGATGCCATCGGCGTGCATGATGCGTTCGATGGAGGGCAAGATTTCGGCCGTGGCGGAATCGTCGTCGAAGAGAAGTAGCGAGATGGCATGTGCGAGGGTGGGAGGATGGATGAGGTCGGAGACGGAGAAGATGTCTTCGTCGATGCATCGCTGTATCCAATCGCCGACGTGGGAGCAGAAGTCGTCGGCGCCGTCGATATATGGGAAGATGACGACGCGTGCGATGTCGAGGATGTGTTTGAAGAGGGGTTCGTGTTTGACGATATTTGCCCAGTGATCGCGTTCGGAATTGGGTTGGAGTAGGGTATTGAAGAAGGTGGCGTTGTAGAATCCGGAGCCGTTAGAGAACGTGAGAATGCCGTGTTTTGAGATATCGGCATCGATGGAGAAATCGAGGAGTTCGGTGGGCAGGAGTGGTGCCGAGTTTGGACCCATGGCGACGATAGGGGATTGCGGCGCGTCGTAGTGAATCGAGAAATGGCAATCGGAGAGGCCAGCGACGGTGCATTGTGCGCTTTGGATGCGGATCGACAAGTTCGAGGATGCGTTTTGCGATATCGAAAGCGGGTTCCAGATATAGGAGAGGTGGTGCATTTCGAGGTCGAGCGACGAGTTGTCGAAAGTGATGCAGATCGTGTCGTCGAAGAAGTGGTCGATTTGGCACGAAAACGTGGCATAGGCGAAGCCATCGGCGTTTATGGTTGCGATGGGTGTGACGAGATCGAGCTCGGGTATCGTCGTGGCGTCGGTTTGTGTTTGGACGTGGAAAGCGGCTTGTATGGAGGCATGGATATCGATGGGGGCGTTGATGGCTTTTCGCAGGGTTGCATCGAAGTGGCACGATTCAGCTCGCATATCGATATCGTGTCCGCGCAGGGCGAATTCACCGAATTTTTTGAGATTGAGTTCGCCGTGCGTCGTCAAATCGAGGTCGTGTATGCAGATTTGGTGATTGGCAATGTCGATGCCCCAAGTGATGTTGCCCGAGAAGGCGGTGTGCACGTCTTCGATTTGAACGCGCGCTTCGTCTTTGAGCCACGGATGTTTGGCATGGACGCCGATATGTGGCGTGGTGAAGTGGCTACACGGATTGAGTTTGATGGATCCGACGATGTCGTTTCCCTCGTCGATGGGCGTCGTCATCCACGAGGCATTGAGCTCATGGGCGCATAGGATGAGTTTTTCGGGGTCGATATTTGAAGATAATTCGAAATCGACGTGTCGTTGGTGTCCTGATTTGTCGCAATAGGCGATATCGGCGCGCAAGTCGGCATCGAAATGGTCGTTGGCGCGTTTGAAGGCATATCGTGCGTGCCCTTGGGCGCGGCCGTGGGAGTCGAGGAAAGCATCGGCGCGCCAACCTTGGCGCGTCGCAATGGCGATGGGCCAGTCGTTGGCGATGAGATCGGCGTTACACGTGCCGGCGATCGTATCGATCATGCCCAAGACGGTGCGCGAGAGGTTTCCGCCTTGATCGCGGTCGAGGCAAAATTGATCGATGAGGATGCGCAGATTTGGGCTGAACGTGGGCACGAGGATGCTTGGAATTTTGTATTCGGAGAAGGCGTGTTTGATCTTCGAATTGAGGGCGACTTCGCCCGACATGGTGAAGATGAGTTCGTCGTTTTTGTCGACTTCGAGGACGACGTGACCCGAGGTATCGCGTTTGATATGTCGAGAGATTTGTAGAGCCGAGAGTTCGACGCTTTGCAGGGCGTTATCGAGTGCAGTTTCGACCGATTCGCGTCCGCGTTCGAAGAGTTCTTTGGAGTATTCTTTCGATTTTTCGAAGCTGGAACTGAGTCCACTCCGCTCGGCGGCATCTTTGAGGAATTTCCAAGCGCTCGAATCGGAGACGCGGTCGGCGTATTTTTTTGCACCTACTCGTAGTTTTTCTGCATTAGATTCGATTAGTGCGTTAGCTTTTGTAAAAAATTCGCTATTGGCGAGTTTTGCGCCGAGATCGGAAATCTCGCTGGAGTCGTTTTCGTCGTCGTCGGAGGAGGGTGTAGGGGCAGGTGTTTCGTAGAGAGCGGCGAGTTGATCGAGTGTCGTGAAGATGTTGAGGAGTCGAATCGGTTTTGAAAACGATAAATCGAGTTTGTCGAGATAGAGCTCGTTTTTAATCGAAGATAATTCGACGACGAGTCGTGCGGTCGTATTTTCATCGATGGCAAACTTTGCGCTTCGCTTCGACGGATTGACGGCGTGAGTATTGGCGACGAGAGCGAGTTGTGCTTGTGTCGTGAAGTGTTCGACGACGCATGGTGCGACTTGATCGAGCTGTATCGAGAGGTTGCTCGAGGCGTTTTGTTGCGGGTCGATGGGGTTTGCGGAGAGTTTGAAGCGGAATTGGAATGGCATAGGGATTCGAGCTCCTCACGATTGCTGGGGATAGCCCCCAGGACCCGCTGGCGAATTCCAGCCCCATCGCCACATCGGTAGAGCTGGGGGCGATGGGGGAGCTAAATGGCGCGGGCATTATTCGGCTTTATATTGGTTAAATTGTGTTGTGTCGAAAGTCGTCGAATTGTCGATACCGAATCGTTCGATGCTTCCGGCGGGTAGTTCCAGGACGTATCGGACGCGCTTATTTGACGTATATCGCGGTCTTTCGTCGAGGGGTTTTGCATTTTTGTAGAAATTCGACACGGTGCCATCTTTATCGATGAAGACGATGTCGAGTGGTAGATAGGTGTGGCTCATCCAGAAAGAACGGCGCAGTTCGTTGGGGAATATGAATAGCATGCCCCAATCGGGGTGGCATGATTTTCTGTTCATCATGCCCCTTTGACGGCTGTAGTCGTCGGAGGCGATTTCGACGTAGACGCTGTGTGCGTCGTCGCCTGTAGAAAAAGCGAGTTTTGGGGTCGCATCGTCGACTTTATTCGTGATGGATGGGGGAATTTGGCACAATCCCGATGCGCAGACGAGTGGCATAGAGCAATCGCTATCTTTGGCACAAGCGAGTTGATGGCTACGATTGAAATCGATTTGCGAAATGACGAGGAGTTGTAGGGCGTCTTGTGTCGATGGCTCGGTGCTTTTGGTGCAAGCCGTCGCTGCGAAGAGCGATGTACCGATGATAGATGAAGTGATGATGATCGATAATGTGGTGTTTCTCGTCATGGTGAAAATCATGCCTCGACATCGTGGTGATGGTGTTTTGATTTGGCGCGGAATAAATCGCGCGGTCCGACGCGGAAAATCCAGTATAGCCCTGTTAGCATGAAAACGACAAATAGAGCTAGGTGGAGCACATCCCATGCCAGGGCTACCGCATTTACTTTTTCCGTTGAAACAGCACATCAAGCATGGCA
>ERZ1026772.822-NODE-822-length-20027-cov-9.651963_pt1 | contig 20027 bp, 18 predicted proteins | sample MGYA00380124_ERZ1026772 | MGnify/ENA primary metagenome ERZ1026772 (study PRJEB33269, sample SAMEA4719760) | human gut metagenome | biome: human-associated habitat; feature: organic feature; material: feces | place: Cameroon | collected 2013-10 ...
GCGAGGAGTTGGCATCGACGTCGACGCGCTTGTCAGAAACGGAATCTGCGCTTTCCGCTTCGAACAACGACTTGGAGCAAACTCGCGCGACGCTCGACGCTCGCGAAACGGAACTTTTGGAAGCGCTCGAAACGATTACGGCTCGCGAAACTGCGCTCTCCGAATCGCAAGCTGAACTCTCATCGACGCGCGAGGAGTTGACATCGACGTCGACGCGCCTATCTGAAACGGAATCTGCGCTTACAGCTTCGAATAACGACTTAGAGCAAACTCGCGCGACGCTCGGAGCTCGCGAAACCGAGCTCAGCGCGACGCGCGAGGAGTTGACGACGACGTCGACGCGCTTGTCAGAAACGGAATCTGCGCTTACAGCTTCGAACAACGACTTGGAGCAAACTCGCGCGACGCTCGCCGCTCGCGAAACCGAGCTTTCATCGACGCGCGAGGAGTTGACTTCGACGTCGACGCGCCTATCTGAAACGGAATCTGCGCTTTCCGCTTCGAACAACGACTTAGAGCAAACTCGCGCGACGCTCGCCGCTCGCGAAACCGAGCTTGGAAATATGCGATCGATTTACAAAGAGATTTCCGAATCTCTATCGATGCTTCAAACGTCATTCAACATAAAATCGAACGATTATGACGATTTGAATACGAGGTTTGAAGCGTTGATTGACGAACTCGAGCAGACGCGAACTGAACTCGTACAGCACCAGGCGTTATGCGAAAGTACGCAGATGGAATTGGATAAGAGCCAAAACGAACTCGATAAAAGCCAATCCGATTTGATCGATATGCACGAAAAACTCGGATGGACAGAAACGCAACTGGAAATGCGCGTTTCCGAGCTCGTCGATCGCGATGCACACATCGCCTCGCTCGACGAAGAAGTCTCGAAGCAGAAATCAGAGCTCGATGAACAAGCACAAGTGATTGCCGAGTTTAATGCTCAGCAATATCCGCAAAAATGCGAATCACTCAATGCGCAAATCAATACGATGGCGCGGCATACGCAACAAATCGAAGGGCGCATTGAGGCGATGGAAAAAGAGCGTAGAGCTTTGAGAATGGCTTTGCGCAACGAGATCGAATATTTACGCACGGCGTAGATTTGTGATATTTGCTCTCTGGCTGGTGTCGCGATGGGAGTGGACGATGGATGCGAATTTCATTGAATATTGCGTGAATGCAGGGCTGATTAGCCAAGATAAATTGCGAACGGCACTCGTAAAAGCCGATGCCGGCGCATCGATTTACGAGTGTTTAATCGGGGTTGGGGCGCTGTCTCAAGAGCAACTTGCGATTGCAGCAGGCGATTATTATCACTGTCAAGTTGTCGATTTATCGAGGGTTACGCCCGATGCTAAGGCAATCTGCTATTCGACTGCGGCTGTGTGTCGTCGATTCAGCTTCATTCCATTTGCTCTTGATCCAGCGGCGGGGCTGCTCGTTGCACTTGCCGATTATTCGCAAATCGATGCTATTACGGCTTTTTTACGCGATGCGCGAGTTGAACAAATGAAGTTCTATATTGCGCCTTATGGAACGCTTCATCACGTCATCGAACGATGCTATTCGATTTCTTTGCCTGAGATTGCCTCGACGACCAATCCGCCTGTGCGCCGCCGCCCGTCGATCTTGCACACACAGTATCTCGATCTCGAATCTCCTCATGGAAACGATGCTGGGCTGACGCAGCTCGAACGCAAAGTGTCAAATTTGACGTCGGAGCTAGCTGCATACAAAGAAGAAAATGCCGTGCTTCGTCAACGACTGGAGCAATTGGCGGCAACTGTCGAGCTCGACGCTTCGCTATTGCGAGAGCTTGGAAAAGTCCTCAAATCGACGGGAGGACTCGATGCGAACAACTTTGAACGCTGGCTCGCTGCGCAGCGCTGAAAACGTGGGTTATGCCGTGAGGCACAGTTTTGTTTTTTTCGTCATAGGGCTATGCCTAGCATCGTGCGAGGCGCATGATTATTGGCTCATGTCTGCGCCGATCGAAGTCGATTCAAAAACTGGCGTTTATGAGGCGCATAGCAAAGATGAAATCTCTCAAGATCTCTTCGTCCGCTACGAACTCAACTATGAAATTGAAAATGTCAATACTTTGCAAGAGACAGAAGTCGTCGTCTCGGCGACGTCTTATGTCAATCATGTCGAACGCTCCACAGGACAAAAAGTTTGGCACCTCGACGGCGGCGAAAAGGGGGCAGGCGTTTTAACGCCCGCCCTCCTCTCCTATGGAAATTCTCTCAGAGTGTCGCTTTTTTGTTGCGCGACGAGTCGTTGTGTGTCGAAGGATGTTTCCTGCTCCCATCTCTCAGCAAGCGATAGCGCCGATTCGGGCGAAGATGGAACGGTCTCGTTTTGTTATAAGTCGTGTAACACGCCCGAAATATGTATCAATAAATGCCCCTCCGAGTCTGTTTGCGCACAGATGTGTAAAGAGGCCGATTCGATTGAGTCTTGTCGACGTTCCGAGTGCCATCCTGATGCCGGACTCGAAACATGTACTCAAAAGTGTAATGGCGACGAAGAATGCTTGAAATCGTGTACACCTGCTCGAGAATGTGTCGATAAGTGTTATTCAAATGTTGCGGGATGCTTTAAAAACTGCATCTCAATGGCATATTTATGCACCGATAATTACTACTTAAGCGATGCTGAATCGATTCCATGTGCTCTATGTGGTGGCTCCGGTGCGTGCTCGTATGATTTCAGCGTACAAGATACGCGGAAACTCGTCTCTTCGACTGGCGAAGAATTCTCTTGTGATCTCGATTGTAGTACATATCCACCGACATGTGTCACGGGATGTAATGAATTATTTAATTCAGATACAGAACGAGAAGATTGCCTAAATCAATGCCTAACGCAATTCCTTTTCTGGTGCAACGATAATCAGATTTCTGAGGATTATATCGATTCAAACATCGAACAACCTTGTTGTTACTCCGATTTCTGTCAAAATCGCTTGACGGGAGTCATTAAATCCTATGGTGTAGAGTGCTTTAACGATACAAATTGCGGTAGCGGTAAGTATTGTACAGAACAAGGTGTTTGTGAATCCTCGGGGAATAGTACGTGCTCGGCTAGGCCAAATGTGGCAAACAAGCGATCACCTCTTTCTTTATTCATCGTTGGGCTATTGGCCATATCGATATATGCTCGCTTTAAGCGTCGAAAGTATCGCACCAGTGTGACAGAGATCGGAGCATGGCGATGAAGCGTTTCCTGATTTTTTTCTTCGCCTTGTTCGTCTCATTTGGGGCGTCGATCTCGGTCGTGCAAGCCGAGCCCCTCGGCTTTCGGCGCGTTCGTGCGACGTTCGCACTCGGACTCGATTGCTTCGATGCCATTGAAGGCGACTTCGGAAATGCTGCCGATATCGGAATGGCTGTCTACGCCGAAACGACACTTCAACTCATGGGGTATTTGGGGCTTAATCTCCGAATTGGATCGGCGCGCGCTTTCACTAATAAAGATTTTTTACCATTCGATAACGGGTTCCAATTTATATATTTGACTTTTGCTCCGCGCGCCTATGTCGCACCTTTTCGCAAAATGAATCTATATTTTTATATACAACCCGAAATTTCGTTAAACGTCTTTATGAGTAATACTCTCGTGAAAATTACGGGCAACAACGGCATGAGCGGGGGCGTCGGTGGCGCTATCGGTGCACAATATATCATTGGTATTGTTTCGATCTCAGCGCAAGTCTTCTCAGAATATCATTGGAAACTTGAATCCGTCATGATCGGTGGCGGCATAACCGTGGGCATATCGAGCCCATTGTAATACCAGTATAGGGTTTGGTACAGGACGTAGAAAAAGTGATGGTTGAACAAGAACGGGAAAGTCATAAAAATTTTCGAGCTAAAGCACGCGTTCATGCAAATGTGGCTGTCGCAAAGTATTGGGGCAAGCGCGATGAATCTTTGAACCTTCCTCTATTCGATTCGGTGGCTTTTAATGTCGATGGACTCATCACCGAAACGCAAGCTCATTGGCACAACGACGACACGCGCGATGCTCTCATCATCAATGGATGGCAAGTCCCCGCTCAGTCGATGGGACGAGTCGAGCGAATTCTCGACAAAATTCGAGATATCAAAGGATGGGATAAACGCTGTACACTCCAATCTCGTAATAACTTCCCCCTTGCCTCGGGGCTCGCTTCGTCTGCTTCGGGCAGTGCCGCCGCCGCCGCCGCCGCCGCCGCCGCCGCAGGGCTCGAACTCCGCGAATCCGAGTTGAGCGCCTTGGCGCGCTTGGGATCCGGGTCGGCGGCGCGGAGCATCCCAGGCGGATGGACGCGTTGGCGTGCAGGCCATTTACTCGATGGATCCGACTCTTTTGCCGAATCTTTCGCCCCTGCCGACTACTGGAACCTCCATGTATTCGTCATTCAAGTCACGGATTCACAAAAAAGTGTTTCTAGCTCCGAATGTATGAATATGTGCATGCGTTCGCCCTTTTGGAATGTCTTTGTCGAAGAATCGAAGAAAGAAGCCGATCTCCTACAACAAGCTGTCATTCAACGCGATTTCGCTTCATTCTCCGCTGGTGTCCATCGAAATATGATGCGACTACATGCTCTTACGATGACTTGCGAACGCCCCGTCCTCTATTTTGCACCCAAAAGCGTCGAGATCATTCAAAAAGTCCTACGCGCTACACAAGCCGTCCCCGTCTGTTGTACTGTCGACGCGGGATCTAACGTCATCGTAATATGCGAAGATTCGGCATGCCCATTCATTAAAAATGATATTATTGCATTGGGATTGCCTTTTATACAAACTCATGTCGGTAATGGCGCGCAAATCGTTTAATTAGCACACTTGCAACTACATGTATGCTTGTGTGTGGAAATTCAATAATTTATTGTTTCTTCCATTCGTATTGTTGTAAAGTAAAGCGCGATTTGGGCGGCTTTCGCCTAGGTCAATGGCTGGCTCGCGTACGACGGCGCGAGCTCGCGCATGTTTTTTCGTCCGCCAAGTAGAATTTGAGCTATGCATAACAGGCGTTGCGTTTTTCGGGACAATCCCGATTTGAATGACCCCGATTTTTTCGAGAAGGTTATGTCGGTGATCGACAAACTCAAGGCCGATGGCGTGTCGTTCGAATTGATAAGCGACGAGGCCTCGCAAGTGACGAAACTCCATCAAATCGCCTATCAGGCGATGAATGACGTCGGAGCCGAGCTCACACTCGTGCGCAATCTCCACGATGAGATTTGCTACGCGACGATGAGTTCGAAGCAATCTTGGATTTCAAAACGCGCACGCGAGCTCTTTCACGAAACGGTCAGTTGCTATTCGATTAATGAGCTCATCGACGTTTGCTCGCGTCGTTTCTTCGATCCCAACATGATCATCGCTCTCGGACTCCTCGGGCGAAAACCCGAGGCTGAAATGATCAAGACGATTTCGATGAATCTCGATAGCGCATTGCCAAAAGTCAGGTATTGCGCCGCACGAGCCGCTGGCATTACGCAGTGGCAAGCTTTTGTGCCCGATCTCGAAATGATGCTAAAGATGGAAACCGATCCCGATGCACGCGAGGCTGCCGAACACGCCCTCGCTGTTTGCATGCGCAATTCTCGATAATTTCTTTATTTGATTTGTTTGCGAAATGGTGCGCCATTTCGCCGTTTTATGAAACGTTCTCAACGACCATTTGAGGAGATCTGTGATGAATGAATTACAAACTCAAGCTCTAGAAACAGCGAAATCTTGGACAAAGGAGCCGTTTGACGCAAATACGCGTGCCGAAGTCCAAGCGCTTATAGATAATAACGATATTGAAACGATTACAAATCGTTTCGGCGATACGCTCCACTTTGGTACTGCTGGATTGCGCGGTGTTATGGGCGCTGGGCGCACCATGATGAATGTCTACATGATTGCAAAGGCGTCGAAAGCCTTAGCTCAATGCCTCATCGAAGAGTATGGCGACGAGGCTGTGAAGCGCGGTGTCGTCGTCGGATACGATTGCCGACACCATAGCGAAGAATTTGCTCGTATGACGGCTGGCGTCCTAGCGGCAAATCACATCAAAGTGTATTTGTTCGACCGACTCACGCCGACAAATCTCGTCCCCTTCGCCATCCGAACGAAAAATGCTTTCGCAGGCGTCATGGTCACGAGCAGTCATAATCCTAAAATTTACAACGGCTACAAAGTCTTTTGGTCAAATGGGGCACAAATCATTTCGCCAGTCGATGCTCAAGTCGCTTCTCGCATGGATAAACTCGCCGATACTGGACACGATTTCGTCTCGATCGAAGACGGCGTCCGCGACGGTTATATCGAGATGATGAGCGATGAAACGATCGATGCCTATTGCGACTGGGTCGTCAAGAGTGCCGTTCATACCGGCGCAAATGACGTCGATATCATTTATACACCGCTCGGTGGTACGGGATGGGAATGTGCTTCAAAATCGTTCGATCGCGCTGGATTCAAAAAAGTTCGCGTCGTCGAAGAAGAAAAAACGCCATCGGGCGATTTCGCCGGCCTCGATGCCCCCAACCCCGAACGACTCGATACATGGCCACGCGCGTTGAAAATGGCTAAAGAAGTCGGCGCAGAAATCGTCTTAGCCAACGACGGCGACGCCGACCGCTTGGGATGCGCTATCCCCGTCAATGGCGAATATAAAATCTTGGGCGGCAACCAAATCGGCGCCCTCATGCTCTATTATCTCATCCAACATTTGCCCGAAAACTTGCGTAATCACGACAGCTTCGCCATTTGCTCCGTCGTATCGAGCCCCCTCACGCGAGCGATTTGCGAAGGCATGGGCGTCGATTTCCAAGAAACCCTCACAGGATTCAAATGGATGGGAAATGTCGCCGACGAACGCGTCAAACGCGGTCAACACTTCATCTTTGCATACGAAGAGGCATTCGGATTCACCTATTCCGACGCGCGCGACAAAGACGGTATCTTGTCCGTCTTACTACTCGCCGAACTCGCCGCCGATTGCAAAGCGAACGGCAAAAAAGTGAGCGACGTCTTAGACGAAATCTATCTCAAATTCGGCATTCACGTCGAAGATGCTGCTGAAAGATTCTACGAAGGGCTTTCTGGCAAAGAAACGATGGCTAATGTCTTGGCGCAATTGCGAAATAATCCACCGCATGCCATCGCTGGCATCGAGGTCGATTCCGTCCGCGATTTGTTGAATCTCAAAACGACTAAACTCGCCGACTCCACCGTCACGCCCGTGATTCACTTGCCAAAACAAGATATGTTGACTTTCTATTTGGCCGATGGCTCGTGGATTTCGCTCCGTCCGTCGGGTACAGAACCCAAACTCAAAGCCTATCTCGGCGTCCGATGCGTCGCGACAAAAGACGATTATGCCGTCATGATGTCGGCTGAAAAAGTCAAAATTGAACGCATTAAAGAAGCCGTTAAACAAATGCTCTAAGATATAACATCCCGTTATATCAGTCATGTCAAAGCCGCTTTCAATGCTTCTATTATCATGAGGCGGCTTTGACGGCGTTCGTCAAAATAATAAAACGGATGTGTGATTTATGTGTATGTCATCTGCTTTTTGATTGAGGAGGATTCTATGGGGCTTGCAAAAGATTTTCGCGACTTTGCCATCCGTGGCAACATGATGGATTTAGCTGTCGGTATGATCATCGGGGCGGCTTTCACGTCGATCGTCAAATCGCTCGTCGATGATGTCATCAATCCTGTTCTCGGCATGTTTACCGGAAAAATTGACTTCGGCAACCTTTTCATTGCACTCGACGGCAAAAACTACGAAACACTCGAGGCGGCGACTACTGCTGGGGCGGCTGTCATTAAATACGGTTCCTTTGTTTCTGCATTGATCAACTTCATTATCATGGCACTCGTCGTTTTTATGATCGTCAAGGCTGTGAACAAAATGCGAGATATCGGTAAGAAACCCGAACCCGAAGCCGCTCCAACGACGAAAGAATGTCCTTTCTGCAAATCCGATATCGCCATTGCTGCTACGCGTTGCCCGCATTGCACTTCGATCATCGAAGAATAGAAAGCCGACAGCGTGGCAACGTCTACGACCGAAACCGCTAAAGAAGAACGCACTACCGACGAAGGCAAATAGTTCCAGCACGCGATCGAGTCGCCGTTATCTCGTCGAGGTTGTATCATCGCCTATGTATAAAAAACTACTCATCGCAAATCGTGCCGATTGCGCCGTTCGACTCATCCGTTCATGTCACAACCTCGGCATTGAAACAGTCCTCATCGCTGCGCGCGACGAGCCCGCATCGCTCGCTCTCACGCAAAGCGATGCCGTCTTTTATACGGGCATGTCACGCGATGCATATTTAAACGAAGATAACATGATAGATGTCGCACGCGAATCGGGATGCGAGGCGATTTTACCGGGATGGGGCTTTCTTTCGGAGTCGTATCGGTTTGCACGACGCGTGCGATTGGCTGGGCTCGATTTCATCGGCCCACGTGAATCTCACATGCAAATCTTTGGCGACAAATTGGCTACACTCGACGCTTTTGTCCCAATACTTCGCACCGATAACATCTATGCTTCGACGCAAAACGATATCGAAACCTTGATTTCTCAAGACAATTTGCATTCGGCATGGATGCTCAAAGGGCGTTATGGGGGCGGTGGAAAAGCCGTCCACTTATATCATCGTGTCGATGAATTGCGCACGCAGATCGAACGGCTTTCTGCGATGCGTGAAATGCAAGATTATTACGTCGAAAAGGCAATCTGCCAATCCCGTCATATCGAATTGCAACTCTTCGGATGCGGCTCTCTTGGGACAAAGATCGTCGGAATTCGAGATTGTACACATCAAAAAAATCAACAAAAGTGGCTCGAATTTCACATCGAAGCGACATCTATCGACGGATTGACCGATTTATCGCGCCGAGTTGCCGACTCTTTTTCAGCCATCGAATTCGAGGGATGGGCAACGGTCGAATTTCTTTGCGATGCCGATAAATCTTTCCATCTTCTCGAAGTCAATCCGCGTTTACAAGTCGAACACGGAGTCACTGAAATGGCTCGACATATCGATCTCGTCGAACTAGGACTTCGATATCAATGCGATCGACGATGTGATCCGCGGCTGAGCGAAGCATCAAATCATAATCCTGTGGCGCTCGAATTTCGCCTCTATGCGCAATCGGCAGGTAAACTCGACTTTTTGGGCTTCGACGGCGACGATTGGCCCGATCATCCGCAAAGCAAAAACGCCGATTACCGCATCGAAACCGGATACGTCGCCGGAGACGAAATCACGGGCGTCTATGACGGATGTTTAGCGCGATTCCTCGTGCGAGCCAATGCCGGCGACGAAGCTCTTGCGAAGATGAAGCTGTGGTTGCGATCATTTCGATGCGAAGGCGTCGAGTCGAATTTGTCGGCTCTCTTCGACCTCAAATCGCTATAGTTCCCAGCGCCATACTGCCCAATCAATCGCTATAGTTCCCGACGAATTGCTACATTGCTCGATTGCTCATCCCTCCATTTGGCGCATGTATCGCACATGTCTACCACTCGTTCCCCATTTGTTTGCGCAAATACTCGCGATCTTTCGCATGCTTTGTGATACAATAGCATGTAGGTGAGTGTCGTTTTGTGAACGCTCGATGCAAAAGGTGGTAGTGTCGTATGTCGAAATGTGGTTTGGTGCTGGAAGGCGGCGGAATGCGCGGAATATATACGGCGGGCGTTCTCGATGTTCTCGGTGAGCATGGCATCGGGTTCGACGGCGTGGCAGGCGTGTCGGCCGGTGCAATTCACGGCGCCTCGTTTTTGGCCGGGCAACACGGTCGCAGTATCCGATTCTACTTGGCCTTTTGCCGCGATCCGCGTTTCATGGGCTTGAAATCGTGGATGTCGACGGGCAATTTCGTCAACGACGATTTCTGCTACCGCGATATCCCCGATAATCTCGTTCCACTCGATTATGCAGCGTTTGAACAAAACGGCACGCCATTCTATATCGTTGCCACCGATATCGATTCGGGAGAACCACACTATATGCTGACGAAAAGCCTACGCGGCGATGCGATGAAAGCCCTGCGAGCTTCGGCTTCGTTGCCTTTTGTATCAAAATTCGTCGAATACGATGGCAAGCGACTTCTCGATGGCGGAACTTCCGACAGCATACCGATTCGATTCATGATGAATTCTGGCTACGACAAAAATGTCATCATCCTCACCCAAGTCGACGGCTACAGAAAAAAGCCCGAAATGAACGAAATTTACCGATTCTGCTATCGACAATATCCCAAATACATCGCCGCGATGGAGTCGCGCCACCAGCGCTATAATGACGTGCTTGACGAAATCCATGCACTCGAATCCGCCGGCGACGCATTCGTCTTCCGACCTAGCCAAAAGATCAAAATCCGCCGCCTCGAACGCAATCCTGCCCGCATACTCGCCATGTACGAGCTCGGTCGTCACGACGCCCTGGCTCGCCTCGACGATCTCAAGGCGTTTATGGCGCATCAATAGTCCATCAATAACTTTTTTCCACCTATTCATAATGCCCGCGCTCTTTCGCCATAACCGCTATGCCTCAGATGCTCTTGGCACAGAAACGCCTCCGATTTGTATCGCGAAATGAAGCGCAATTCCCCAATTCGCAAAAAGCCCTGCTTGACACCTAAATCACTCAATAATAAACTGCCACCCGTCTCTTGATTTGGCGCAGTGATCTTGTCGTGACATGGCGCAGATTCGAGCGAATTCAATCGGTTTTTATCAGGTCTAGAAATAGACCTGTAGGGCATATTATGGCTATGAATGAATATCAAACCGCACCCGCTTCGCCACGACGCGTTGTCACCGATGCGGCAATGCCGAAGAAACAAGACGTTCAGACCGTCAGCCTTAATGTCGCGGGGATTAACCTCACGATTCGGACGACGCAAGACCTCGAGTACCTCAACGGGCTCGTCTCACAAGTCAACTCACTCGTCCAGTCGCTCAAACAATCCGCACCAAATTCGGCGATTCCACAGCTCATGGCCATGGCTCTCATTCAGTTCGCCGATCGCGCGTCCGAAGCTGAAATGGCGCTAGAACGTAGCAACAGAAAGGTCGAAACGCATATCGAGAGATTGACTAAAATTCTGGGCGCACTCGATAACCCCGAATTTTAATCGCCATTTTTTTCTCTAAGTGTACAATCTGCAATAATCACACAACGCAGACAATGATTCTTCACAATCATATTCGCCAGTGCGCGGTGGTTCCTGCACGATGCATACACGAGAGACGAGAGATTGTCGCCGCCACGGCGGCAAAATGCGCATCGCAAATGCAAGCCGCCCAAAAGCGAACAATGCAAGCCACCTAAAAGCGGCAAAAAACTCATCACAAACACGATCCGCCTCAGCGCGGCAATAATTCATCAAAAACAAAAGCCGCTTGTGCGCGGCGATAACGACGACAAAACGATAATCGACAAAAACTGGAGTGAAATATGGGAACCGTTATGTGGGCAGTTTTGGCTTTGGCAGCAGGTGCAGGCGTAGGTATGTGTGCAGGTCGCCACATGGGACGTTCTGCCTATGCGCGCGAAATCAATGCGACGATCGAATCGGCGCGCAATGATGCCGAAAAAATTCGTTCCGAAGCGAAAGCCGACGGCGAAAAAACTCGACTCGAATCCGTCCGACTGCTCGAAAAAGCAGAGCGAGACGCCAGCACTATCCGCACCGATGCAGAACGAATCGTCGAAGAAGCGAAGCAAAAACGCGACTCGGCCGATCGCATTCAAGCCGAAGCCGAACTCGCACGCCAACGCATCGAAGCCTCGGCAAAAGACGTCCACGACGCAAAACTCAAAGAAGCCGAAATCGAAATCCAAAAGAAGACCATCGAGCGTCAAGACAAACTCGACAAAGAAGAAAAAAGACGACTCGAAGGCATCGTCCAAACCGAAGCTCGACTCGTCAAAAAAGAAGAACTACTCGACAAACGATCTGAAATGCTCGACGCACGCGAAGCAGAACTCAAAAACGTCGAAACTAACATTAAAAAAGCCGCAAAACAGACCAAAAAGCGCATGAAACAGAGCGAAGAAATGCTCGAAGAGGCGCAGAAAAAACTCGAAGAAATCAGCGAAATGACCGCCGATGAGGCAAAAGCCATGGTCATCGCATCGATCACCGAAGAGGCAAAATTCGAAGCCGCAAAAATCGCACGACAAATCGAAGACGACGCCACCATGGAAGCCGAAAAACGCGCAAAGACAATCCTCAGCGTCGCCGTACAACGATTCGCCGGCGATTATGTCGCAGAACGTTGCGTGCGCACCGTCAACCTCCCATCCGACGAAGTCAAAGGCCGCATCATCGGCCGCGAAGGGCGCAACATCCGAAGCATTGAAGCCGCAACTGGCGTCGATCTCATCGTCGACGACACACCCGAAACCGTCGTCATCTCGGCATTCGACCCCATCCGCCGCGAAGTCGCCGCTCAAACGCTCAAACGACTCATCGCCGACGGCCGAATCCACCCAGGCCGCATCGAAGAAACCGTCGCAAAAGTCCGCCAAGAAATCGACGAACGCATCCGCGAAGCCGGCGACCAAGCCTTTTTCGAACTCGGCATTCAAAACGTCGACTCCGAAGTCATCATGATGATCGGACGACTCAAATATCGAACGAGCTACGGACAAAACATCTGGTGCCACAGCATCGAAGCCGCATGGCTCTGCGGAATCATGGCCGCTGAACTCGGGCTCGACGTCAAACTCGCTCGACGCGTCGGACTCCTACACGACGTCGGAAAAGCCATGGACCACGAACAAGAAGGTTCACACGCTGAAATCGGCGCGGAATTCCTCAAAAAACACGGCGAATCCCCTCTCGTCTGCAACGCCGTCGCCGCACACCACGGCGAAGCAGAACCCGAAAGCGTCTACGCACACCTCGCCATGGCCGCCGACGCACTCTCAGGCGCGCGACCCGGCGCACGACGCGAAATCCTCGAAACATACATCAAACGACTCGAAGACATCGAAAAAATCAGCCTCTCCTTCGAAGGCGTCGAAAAATGCTACGCCATACAAGCCGGCCGCGAAATCCGCGTTCTCGTCGAACCAAACATCATCGACGACGAAAAAGCTTCCGTCATCAGCCGCGACATCGCACGACGCATCGAACAAGAACTCACATACCCAGGCCGCATCAAAGTCTGCGTCATCCGCGAAACACGCGCCGTCGAAACCGCCCGCTAATTCCATCTCTCCACTTTCAATGTTTGCATAATAATATCATTTATTATGCAAACCACCATCTATTTAATTTAATTTCAATTATACAATAATCGTTTATATTTCTTCTTTGGCGCGGCTATCCCGCCCCCGCGGGGCGGCATACGCCCGCGCTGTCGCCCTATTTCGCCCGCTGGGCTCAATACGGGCTCTTTATCGCCCTATTTCGCTACGCTCAATACGGGCTCTTTGTCGCCCTATTTCGCTACGCTCAATACGGGCTCTTTATCGCCCTGTCGGGCTCAATATAAACCCAGTTATGGGTTTCCGTGATGACAAACGATGCCAATACCTATTCACAAATCTATATTCACGACGGTGAAGAGAATTACATTAGCTCTTCTCCATCGTAGCCTCATATATTAACAATAAGTTGTTGATTCTACAGACGAATGCGAGCATAATTCAGACTGGTCGCCGTCTGTTTTGTGCGATTTAGTGGTCTTTCTATCGCTTTGGGAGGATAAAGATGCCAATTCCAATCATATTGGGAGCTATAGGAGTAGGAAGTGCAATTGCTGGTATTGCAGGTGTTATTTCTGGAAAGAAAAAATCTAACGAGGCTAAGCAATTATTGGAGGAAGCAAATCAGATTAGAGATAGAATTGCTGAATCATTAAATCCTAAGATAGCTAATACTAATGAGAATTTCGATCGCTTAGGAAGGGTTGAGTTGGAGATATTCAATTCGTTCAAATTTATCTCCGAAATATCAGAGAAAATAAATAATTACAATGATATTGATTTCAAAGAACATTCAGTAAATGGATATTCAATTCCAAAATTTGATCCAGAAGAAGTTCGCATGATTGGTAACTTTGCTGCTACATTATTAGATGGAATGAGTGGTATTGCAGCTGGCACTATTGGCGGACTTGCAGCGCGGGGAATGACTGTAGCGGCTGTAAGTGCATTTGGTACTGCTGGAACAGGCGCTGCGATAGGGGGATTACACGGTATTGCCGCTATAAATGCTATTTTGGCGTTTCTCGGAGGAGGTACGCTTGCCGCAGGTGGGGGAGGCATGGCTCTTGGGAGTTTTGTGCTTGGGTGGGTTACGTTAGGTATTGGTTTTCTTATTAAGGGAGGATGCGACCATTTTAAAGGTAAGAAGAATCTAGCTGCGATTAAAGAGTATTTTAATTGCATAAAGAGTGTTGAAAAAGCCCTTCCACAGATATATCAGCGTTTGGCAGAAGTTGATTCTACTGTACTTAATTTTATGTTCAATTTAAATATGGTGAATAGTATTTATAAAAAACATGTGGAGGCGTTGAAACATGTCATCATAGATGAAGATAGAACTGATTGGAACATGTATACGGAATGCGAAAAGATGCTCATCCAAAACACATTCCTGCTTGTTCGGTTATTCATCGATGTGTGCAAGGTCCGATTCATCTTAGAGCCTGAATCCGGACAACTTATCGGTGAGCTCAATCGAGAAGAAATCGATAATGCACTACAGAAAATGATTGATATATCTGCTCAATGCATTATTTGATCCACATCAACGCAGTCCGATATCTAGCGCCCTGAAAGGGCGCCAGAACACAGCCCAGGGTAAGCGTAGCGCAACCCTGGGGCAAGCGATTCCCCTCTACATCCCCCGCGCCCAGTGAGCGAGGGAGGTGGCCCAGCGAGGCACAGAGCAACCCCATAATAGGGTAAGCGTGGCGCAACCCTGGGGCTAAGCGATTCCCCTATACGTCCCGCGCCCATCGGGCGCGGGAGACGACCCAAGGTTGCACCGCGCAACCCCATAATTGCGTATCTACGGCGTCAGCGTCGTCTCGCGGGCTTCGGGAACGTACCACAGTACGCCCCCTTGCCCTTGGGCTAGCTTTCTTGTATCTGCATCAAACTGGCAAAAAAGCAGTTTATCGCCCTATCTCGCCCGTTGGGCTCAATACGGGCTCTTTGTCGCCCTGTCGGGCTCAATATTAACCCCGTTAGGGGTTTCCGCGAGTAGCCCCCGGCAACGCCGGGGGTAAAAAGCGATCCCAATTCATATAAACCCCGTCATGGGTTTCCGTGATGACAAACGATGCCAATACCTATTCACAAATCTATATTCACGACGGTGAAGAGAATTACATTAGCTCTTCTCCATCGTAGCCTCATATATTAACAATAAGTTGTTGATTCTACAGACGAATGCGAGCACAATTCAAACTGGTCGTCATCTAGCGCCCTGAAAGGGCGCCAGAACACAGCCCAGGGTAAGCGTAGCGCAACCCTGGGGCTAAGCGATTCCCCTATACGTCCCGCACCCAGCGGGCGCGGGAGACGACCCAAGGTTGCACCGCGCAACCCCATAATTGCGTATCGTGGCGTACTACGGCGAGGAGCGTAGATGGAATCAACACTTTGTCAAAATGAAAAATCAATTTTTCAATACGGCGATAGGGAACTGTCTTATTTGCGAAAAAAGGATGTCCGTCTTTGCAGAGTCATCGATCGAATTGACCATATCGAACGCGAAGTCGATACGGACTTGTTTTCATCTGTCGTTCATCATATCGTTGGGCAACAGATTTCGACGAAAGCCCAAACGACGATTTGGCGACGGATGCATGATGTATTAGGCATCGTCGATGCCCAATCGATTCTGTTGGCGGGCGTTCCCCTGTTGCAATCTTTGGGCATGACCTTCCGAAAAGCCGAATATATCACCGAGTTTGCCGAAAAAGTTCATACTGGAGCATTCGATTTGAATGGTGTCGCACGAATGGACGATGATGAGGCGATTCGCGCACTTTGCTCATTGAAGGGCATTGGCGTTTGGACAGCCGAAATGATTATGCTTTTCTGTTTACAGCGTCCCAATATCTTTAGTTTCGACGATTTAGCGATTCAACGCGGCTTGCGAATGGTCTATCACCATCGGAACATCGATCGCAAATTGTTCGAAAAATATCGAAAGCGATTCACTCCCTATTGTAGCGTCGTATGCCTTTATCTATGGGCTGTTGCCGGCGGCGCAATTCCCGAAATGCAAGATTATAAATTAAAATGAATAATCGCATATATTGAATGATAAAACTGGTAGCTGATTCTATGATTCCAAAAATCGACATTTCTACTCACATCTCACAATTTGTCCAATATTACGATTCACCTTTGGGGCGTATACTGCTTGTCGCCGATGATATCGGGTTAAACGGGGTCTCTTTTGATGGCTCAAAACACTATCGCGACATCTTGCCTCGCGAATATATCGAACAAGATACTCCCTTGCTTGCCGAAACTAAGCGTTGGCTAGATGAATATTTTATGGGAAGAGAACCGAATTTCATGCCACGGTTGCATATCATAGGCTCTGTTTTTCGGTTATCTGTATGGCAAATCCTCTTACAAATCCCATACGGTCAGAAGATGACCTATGGCGATATTGCACGCCTTCTTGCCACGATGAGGGGGATTGACAAAATGTCGGCGCAAGCAGTTGGCAATGCAATTGGTCACAACCGCATTTCGATAATCATTCCTTGTCATCGAGTCGTCGGTGTTCATGGCGATATGATCGGCTACGATGCTGGCGTTTATATAAAAGAACAACTGTTGAAGCTTGAACATACGTGATCAAAATCATTGCCCGATCATCATAGGCGATGGTATTCGGTAAAGACTCTAATGCTCTTTCAGCATCAATATCTCCGCTTTCGAAAGTCCAGTCGCTTTTTCGATAAAAGGTATATCCATATTCATCGCGAGAAGATTGATTGCTGTTGCCTTTTTTTCATTTTTCACTCCCGTTTCCAGACCTTCTTTTCTTCCCGTTTCCAGACCTTCTTTTCTTCCGGTTTCCAGACCTTCTCTTCTTCCGGTTTTCAGGCCTTCTCTTCTTCCCATTTCAAATCCTTTTTTTCTACCGATTCTCCACTGTTCAATGCCATACAGTCGCGTGACATTATCTTGGTCAAACATATATTCCATAATATCCATGATTTCATTCTCCATGATTATACTGATCTTTCAGCATCAATATCTCCGCTTTCGAAAGTCCAGTCGCTTTTTCGATAAAAGGTATATCCATATTCATCGCGAGAAGGTTGATTGCTGTTGCTTTTTTTTCTTTTTTCACTCCCGTTTCAATACCTCTTTTTTCACCGATTTTCATCTGTTCAATGCCATACAGCCGCGTGACATTATCTTGGTCAAACAAATATTCCATAATATCCATGATTTCATTCTCCATTCTTTGGAATATTCAGTGAGTATGCTTTCGTTGCGACAAATGCGAAGCGTTTTGCCATGACGCCCTCCATTGGCAGGTACACATTGGGGATGATAGCGCCTTTCCACGAGAGCGAATCGGAGTGAGGAACAGTCTGGCGCGTGAACAACCGCATGACTCTAATGCCCTTTCAGCTTCAATATCTCCGCTTTCGAAAGTCCAGTCGCTTTTTCGATAAAAGGTATATCCATATTCATCGCGAGAAGGTTGATTGCTGTTGCTTTTTTTTCTTTTTTCACTCCCGTTTCAATACCTCTTTTTTCACCGATTTTCATCTGTTCAATGCCATACAGCCGCGTGACATTATCTTGGTCAAACAAATATTCCATAATATCCATGATTTCATTCTCCATTCTTTGGAATATTCAGTGAGTATGCTTTCGTTGCGACAAATGCGAAGCGTTTTGCCATGACGCCCTCCATTGGCAGGTACACATTGGGGATGATAGCGCCTTTCCACGAGAGCGAATCGGAGTGAGGAATGGTCGGGCGCGTGAACAACCGCATGACTCTAATGCTCTTTCAACTTCAATATCTCCGCTTTCGAAAGTCCAGTCGCTTTTTCGATAACGGGTATGTCCATATTCATCGCGAGAAGGTTGATTGCTGTTGCTTTGATTCCCGCTTCAATACCTCTTTTTTCACCGATTCTCATCTGTTCGATGCCATACAGACGCGTGACATTATCTTGGTCAAACATATATTCCATAATATCCATGATTTCATTCTCCATTTTTTTGACATATTCAGCGAGTATGCCCTTGTGGCGACAGATGTGAAGCGTGTCGCGAATCGTTTGGGGCGAATAGCCGTGTTTCTTGCGCATATCGTCGAAAACCCGACAGAACGAGATGTATTGGTGGATGATGTCGGTTTTATTGGCGTCGAATTGGATGATGTGGACAGTCGCGTCGATGTCGCAGCCACCGTTGGGGAAAAACTCCTCGCTTAGCGAGATGGTGCTAGGCATCGACTCGCGTTCGCAACTAAAGATGGCATAGAGCTCAATGCGCGGACACTCGACTTTTGTACTGCTATACAGATAGACATCGCGCTCGTGGAAATAGTCCGTGAGGCTTTTAATGGCATACGAGACGAGCCGGATCGCGACGTTGACCGACCAAGTGCTTTGGGCCTCGACGAAAACCATCAACGTATCTTTGACGAGAATCCCGAGGTCGTTGTGCGCGTGCTGCGCAATGACGCACTCGCGCGTAATCGTTTCGATATCCGATTCGCAGACCGTCGAATCTTCGGGATGCAGAGCTCGGTACAGCTGTAGCTGATACTCGGGGAACGAAAACAGATGCGTGAAGACGCTATCTTTCGTGTTTCGCTTCGTTCTCTCCTGCTGCCCTGCTTCGAGCGCCTTGCGATTTTGCTTTAGTGTTTTCTTTGCCGCACGTTTTGCCATGACGCCCTCCATTGGCAGGTACACACACCTGCATTATAGCGAACAGAATATGGCATTGCGAATGAAAAAAGTGCGGCGATGTGCTCGCGGGGCGGCAATCGTTTAAGTGAACGTGTTCTATCGCACGGGGCAGTAGCGCCCACGAGAATGGTGGGTGCTACTGTTGGCGTCCGAATACGGCGATTAGCCGAAGTGCTTTTCGATCAGAGCGCTAAGCGTTCCATCTTTGGCGGCTTCTGCGGCATCTGCTTGCACGAAGTTCTTTGTTTCGTTCTTCAATTGATCGTCGAAACCTAGTATGTAATTCGTTGCAATGAGATATATAATTCTCGTCGGTGCCATGCCGTAAACTTGATTCCGAAGGATATGCCGAATTCGCTCGCCGTCGTTAGGGAATTGTTGCTTCAACTTTTCGGAACGGAATAGGCGTTTGACGATTTCTGTTATATAGAGCCCAGATTTCATATACAAATCGGCAAATGTATGATTGGCATCGTCGAAACACCCTGGATTGTTCTCTTCGAGCGCATCGACCATCTTCTTGACGACCCAACGCGGTGTAAATATTTGATTCGTCTTTTGCGGCGGAATGTAGTCAAAAATATCTTCGTCATGGCTTTCATCGAAGTAGTTTTCGAGTTCCTTTTTCTTTTTCCAAAACTCTTGAATAGAATCATTGAAAACCGTCTCATCAAATAGATGACCATCGAAGCGCTTTTCTTCGCCGGTTTCTGGGTCATCGTATGATCCACCATCGCGCAAAAATCGGAAATCATCTTCTGAGATACCCGTGACTTCTTTGAAGACGTCGTCTTCGGTGTATTCGTCGAAATTTTGCAATGTCAAATTTTCGTCGCCATAGGCCATGATAAAGCTCGGAATCGTTCGAGCAAAGCCGCGCAAATGGGCTCGCACTGAGTCTTCGACGGCCTCTTTCTCCTTTTTGTTGAGCTTCTCTTCAATGCTTTTCATGAGCTCATCTGGCATGTTGTGTATGATATCTTCGGCGAGATTGCCCGTAGCTTCGCGGAATTCCCTTAGGGAAACTCTGAACAATGAGCCTTTTGCTCAAATTCCCCCTGCGTGACCCA
>ERZ1026772.831-NODE-831-length-19835-cov-11.074570_pt1 | contig 19835 bp, 22 predicted proteins | sample MGYA00380124_ERZ1026772 | MGnify/ENA primary metagenome ERZ1026772 (study PRJEB33269, sample SAMEA4719760) | human gut metagenome | biome: human-associated habitat; feature: organic feature; material: feces | place: Cameroon | collected 2013-10 ...
TCCAGATCATCAAGGGCGAGGACGCGGTGGAGTTCCCGGAGGACGGCTACCACGGCGACGATATCCGTGAGCTGGCGCAGGCCTTCTACGAGCAGGAGGGCGACAAGTACCTGAGCTGCGAGGAGAAGGTACGCCACGACGCGCTGGCCCAGTTCGGTCTGAGCCGCAACATCCCCAAGATGAAGACCGATCTGGCCCGCTACGGCATCCAGTACGACCAGTGGTTCTTTGAGTCCACCCTCCACGAGAGCGGCTATGTGGCGGACTCCGTGCAGCTGCTGACCGACCGGGGCTGGACGTATGAGAAGGACGGCGCCCTGTGGCTGAAGAGCGCCGACATTCTGGCGGAGAAGCTCCGTGCCGCCGGCAAGTCCGACGAGGATATCGAGAAGCTGGCGCTGAAGGACGACGTGCTCCGCCGTGCCAATGGGTTCTACACCTATTTTGCCGCCGATATCGCCTACCACCGGAACAAATTTGCCGTCCGCGGCTTTGACAAGGTGGTGAACATCTGGGGCGCCGACCACCACGGCCATGTGGCCCGTCTGAAGGGCGCCATGGATGCGCTGGGTCTGGACGGCGAGCACCGGCTGGACATCGTGCTGATGCAGCTGGTGAAGCTGGTGCGGGACGGCGAGGTGGTGCGTATGTCCAAGCGTACCGGCAAGGCCATCAGCCTCACCGACCTGCTGGACGAGATCCCCGTGGACGCCTGCCGCTGGTTCTTCAACGCCAAGCCCGACACCCAGATGGAGTTCGATCTGGGCCTGGCCGTCCGGGAGGACAGCGAGAACCCGGTGTACTATGTGCAGTACGCCTATGCCCGCATCTGCACGCTGCTCAAGGCGCTGGCGGCGGAGGGCTACGACGTACCCGACGCGGCGCAGGTCGATCTGGCGCTGCTCACCGCCGACGAGGAGAAGGCCCTCATCAAGCAGCTGGCCCAGTACCCGGTGGTGGTGCGTCTGGCTGCACGAGACTACGACCCCAGCTTCATCAACCGCTACCTGTCGGAGCTGGCTGCCGCGTTCCACAAGTTCTACAACGCCTGCCGCATCAAGGGCGAGGAGAAGGATGTGCTGCTGGCCCGTCTGAAGCTGGCGGATACCGCCCGCGCCGTGCTGAAAAACGGCATGACCTTGATCGGCTGCTCTGCGCCGGAGAAAATGTGACCATACGCAAAAAGCGCACCTACGGGTGCGCTTTTTTCATGTGCCGAAGAACAGCCGCACGCTCCACGCCGCCGCCATGAACCCCACCAGATCGGCGGTCAGCGCCGCCGGAACGGTGTAGCGGGTGCGGCGGATGCCCGCCGCGCCGAAGTACACGGCGATGGTGTAGAAGGTGGTCTCCGTGCAGCCCAGCATCACCGCCGCGCACCGCCCGATGTAGCTGTCGGGGCCGTGGGCGGCCATCAGCTCGCTGCCCACCGCCAGCGCCCCGGAGCCGGACACCGGCCGCACCAGCAGCAGCGCCGCCGTCTCCGGCGGGATGCCAAGCCGTTCCAGTACAGGCGTCAGCAGCCGCGTCAGAAGCGTCAGCGCCCCGGAGGCGCGGAGCATATACACCGCCGTCAACAGGGCGATGAGGGACGGGGCGATCCGCGCCAGCACCAGCAGTCCCTCGGCGGCCCCAGCGGTGAGAGCGTCATACACATCTATGCGCTTTCGCAGCGCCCACAGCGCCGCCGCTGTCAGCAGCAGAGGGATGAGAAGGGAAGCAATATCCATGCTACGCCCTCCAGAGCCGCTGCAAAAGCCGGGCGGCCAGCAGCCCTGCCGCCACCGACAGCACCGATGACAGCCACACCGCCGGGAGGATATCCAGCGGCGCGGTACACCCGTGGGCGCTGCGGACGGCGGCCACGGTGGTGGGCAGAAGCTGGATAGAGGCGGTGTTCAGCACCACCAGACGACATAGCTCGTCGCTGGCGACGCCGCCGCAGCCTGCCGCCATCCGTTGTGCCGCCCGGATACCCAGCGGCGTGGCGGCGTTGCCCAGCCCCAGCAGATTGGCGGATACATTGGCCGACACCGCCGCCAGCGTGTCGGCGTCCCGGCTGGCGCGGGGCAGGATGCGCCGCAGCAGCGGGCGAAACAAGCGGGCCAGCCCCTCCGTCACACCGCCCCGCTCCATGACCGTCATAACTCCCGACCACAGACACAGCGCGCCCGCCATGGACAGCGTCAGCTCCACGGCGGCGGAGGCGCCCTCCATGGCGGCCGCCGTCACATCGCCCAGCGTACCGCAGGCGGCGCCGCACACCAGCGACGCCGTGACCATCAGTGTCCATGTAATGCTCATCGCCATGCGCTCACCTCCGTTTTGGGTGAGCATATGCGGCGGCACTGTACATTATTTACGGAATCACAACGATTTTTGACGAACGGCAGTTGACAGGGTTGGCAAAATATGCCATACTGGGTGCATAATATAGCGGCGGGTTTGTAAAAAAGCTACATAGGGGGGATGCCACAGTGAAAGCGACAGGGATCGTCAGGCGTGTGGACGAGTTGGGCCGTATCGTGCTGCCCATTGAGCTGCGCCGAACGCTGGATATCGTGGAGAAGGATGCGCTGGAGATTTATGTTGAGGGGTCTGCCGTTATCTTGAAAAAGTATCGGCCCAGCTGCATTTTCTGCGACAGCGGCAAGGACGTGACGGTGTTCCACGGGAAGAATGTCTGTGCGAAGTGCTTGAGGGAGCTTCGGGCGGGTGTCTGATACCGGAAACGTTACCGGCATCATTTTGCTGGGATGTTCTGCGGAGCTCCACACCAAAAGCGGACAAAAGGGTCTGCACGGCAAACGCCGTGCAGACCCTTTTGGTATTTCCCTGTTGTACGCGGTTCAATGCGGTCAGCGCCGCAGCGCCGCGTCGTACAGCTCGTTGCGGCTCAGGCCGGTGTCGTCCGCCACCTGCCGGACGGCGTCCTTCATCCGCACGCCGTCCGCCCGCAGCCGCAGCACGCGCTCCACGCCCTCCTCCAGCGTCAGCTGGGTCTGGGACTGCCGCTCCCGGCCTGCCACCACCAGTACATATTCGCCCCGGGGCTCGTTGGCGGCGTAGTAGGCGGCGGCCTGCGCCAGTGTGGTGCGGACGGTGTCCTCATGGAGCTTGGTCAGCTCCCGGCACAGGGCGACGGGACGGTCGCCCAGCGCCTCTGCCATGTCCGCCAGCGTGGTGCGCAGGCGGTGGGGCGCCTCGTGGAACACCATGGTCCGCGTCTCGCCGGTCAGCTCCTCCAGCGCGGCGCGGCGCTCGCTCCTGCCGGCGGGCAGGAAGCCCTCAAAGGTGAAACGCCGGGTGTCCAGACCCGATACGGCCAGCGCGGCGATGGCGGCGCAGCAGCCGGGTATGGCTTGCACCGTCACGCCGTTTTCGGCGCACAGCGCCACCAGCTCCTGTCCGGGATCGCTGATAGCAGGCGTACCGGCGTCCGTTACCAGCGCGCAGGTCTCGCCTGCCAGCAGCCGGGTCAGAATGGCCTGTCCCGCCGCCGCCCGGTTGTGCTCGTGATAGCTGACCAGCGGCTTTTTGATGTCGAAGTGATTCAGCAGCTTGACGGACACGCGGGTGTCCTCGGCGGCGATAAAGTCCGCCTCCGCCAGCGTCTCCACGGCGCGGGGGGAGAAGTCCCCCAGATTGCCGATGGGCGTGGCGACCAGATACAGCATACCAGCCATTGTATTACCCCTTATCTCTGAAATAGATGCGCCGCAGCTCCTCTGTCTCCGTGCCGTCGGCGTTTTGCAGCAGCAGCGGCGGCTGCACCGTCAGACCGGTGCGGCCATCCTTCCGGCAGCCCAGCAGCACCAGCGACGGCGCGGATGTGCCGTTTTTTTGGGCGAACCGCAGCGTTTTCGGCTCCAGTCTGTACCGGCGCAGCGTCTCCATCAGCTCCGCCAGCCGCTCCGGGCGGTAGACGAGGCAGAAATGCCCACTGCTGCGCAGCAGGTAGGACGCGGCGGCGCAGAGCTGCTCCATGGTGCAGGTCAGCTCCGAGCGTGCCGTGCCCCGGCTGCCTGCCGCCGTCCTGCCGCCGCCGGCGGGGAAGTAGGGCGGGTTGGACACCGCCAGATCGAAGCTGCCCGCCGCCGGAAGCTGAGAGCGCTCCCGCAGGTCGCAGGGCAGCGTCACCAACCGGTCGGTCAGGCCGTTGGCCGCCGCCGTCCGCGCCGCCAGCCCACAGGCGTCCGGGGACAGCTCCAGCCCGGTGACGGTGAGCGTGGGCTCCCGCGCCAGCAGCAAAAGACCCAGCAGCCCGGTACCGGCCCCCAGATCGCAGACCCGCCAGCCCTGCCGCAGCGGGGGAAAGCTGCCCAGCAGGAAGGAGTCGGTGGAGGGCATGAAGGCGCTGTCGTCAAAGCAGAACGTCCAGCCGCCGTCCCACAGGGTATCCCATCGCTCCATATGCCGCCCTCCTGCATAGATACTGGGGCTATTGTAATATAAAAAGCCCGCCGCCGCAACAGAAAAAGTGACCGGCCAGAAGGCCGGTCACTTTGCCGCGCGTATGTAAGATTACTCGGCGGGGCTGATAGCGCCGTTGGGGCAGGTATCGCTGCAAGAACCGCAGTCCAGGCAGGCACCGGCGTCGATCACGTAACGATCATCACCCTGGGAAATAGCACCCACGGGGCAAGCATCTGCACAAGCGCCGCAGCTGACGCAAGCGGAACCGATCTGATAAGCCATAGTAGCACCTCCATAAAGATTTGTAAGCTTATTTTATCATGAAAATCTAAAAATGCAAGAGCATTTTCCACCGGATGAAAAACTGGCAATTCCGGCGGTATCTGGATTTTCCACAGGGAGGGCTCATTGCCCGGTACAGACCATGTACAGCAGGGCGGCGGCCTCCCGCGCCCAGTAGCCGGGGGCGAGGAACCAAGGGCTGGCGCAGCCCGCGGCATAGGGCGTCAGCCCCGCCCGCTCCGCCCAGATGGCGGCGCGAAGCTGGTGGAAGTTGTCCGAGGCGATGGCCACCTGTGTGGGAAGCCCCTCCTCCTCGATGATGCGGGCGGCGAAGGTCAGGTTCTCCTCGGTGGAGGTGGAGCGCGCTTCCGTATAGATGCGCGCCGGGGCGATGCCCATCTCCACCAGCGTGTTTCGGATGCAGGCGGCCTCGGAGATGGTCTCCCGGTCATTCTGCCCGCCGGAGGCGATACAGACCGCCTCCGGATGGGCGGTCAGGTAGTCGTAGGCGGCGTGAATGCGGTTTTGCAGCATCAAACTGGGGTGTCCGTCCGGGTACACCTGACAGCCCAGCACCACCACGGTGCAGGGCGCATCGCCCGTAGGCCGGTGCCCGGCGCTCTGCACCATTTTGCCCAGCGTTACCAGCACCGCCGCAAGGCAGATCGCCGCCGCACAGGCGATGATCCGCCGCAGCCATTTGGGGTGAAGCAGACGCCGGAAAAAGTCCGGCCACAGCAAAACAGCCGCCGCGCCCAGCAGCACCGCCGCCGGCCAGAGCATACCGAAATGGAGGATGCCGGCGCACAGCGGCAGCAGGAAGAACAGTGCCAGCGCGAGACACAGTCCGGCGGCGGCACAGGAAAGCGCGCGCTTCACGTCAGCTCTCCCGGATGTGGCTGGCGATGCGCTGCATGATCATGTCCAGCGCCACCAGATTGTGGCCGCCCTCCAGCACGATGATGTCGGCGAACTTCCGGGTGGGCTCCACGAATTGCTCGTGCATGGGCTTCACGGTGGTGAGATACTGGTTTACCACCGACTCCAGCGAGCGGCCCCGCTCCTCCACGTCCCGCAGGGCGCGGCGCAGGATGCGCACATCGGCGTCGGTTTCCACGAAGATCTTGATGTCCAGCAGATCCCGCAGCGCCTTGTTCTGGAAAATGAGGATGCCCTCCACGATCACCACCTTGGTGGGGCGCACCTCCACCGTCTCGTCGGTGCGGTTGTGGATGGAGTAGTCGTACACGGGGCAGTGGATGGTCTCGCCGCGTTTCAGTGCCTTCAGGTCGGCGATCATCAGATCGGTGTCGAAGGCGTCGGGGTGGTCGTAGTTCTGCTGGCACCGCTCCGCAAAGGGCCGATCCTGCCGCTTGTAGTAGTTGTCGTGGTGTACCACGCTGATGTCGCTGCCGAACCGGGCGGCCAGATGCTCAGTGAGAGTGGTCTTGCCGCTGCCGGTGCCGCCGGCGATGCCGATAAAAATGGTGTTCATAGCCTGCGTCCTCCCAAATGCTTTGCCCATTATTATAGGAAATATGCCGGAGAAAAGCAAGCGGTGCGGTGTTTGCTTGTAAAAAAAGAATGAATTTCGCCATCAGGCGGTTGACGCGGAGAGGGAAAGCGGATATTATGTAAAATAGATTTTTCCCCGGAGGTTTTTCACATGAGCTTGATCAAGTGCAGACGATGCGGAGAGATGTTCTCCGATAGCTATAAGACCTGCCCCTTCTGCGAGGAGGACGATGCCTATTACAGCGGCCGCGTGAAGAAGCGCCGCAGCCGCCGGGAGGATACGTCCCACCGCCGGGCGCCCAGTATCCTCGGCCCCGTGATGGTGCTGGTGCTGGCCCTGCTGGTGCTGCTGGTGGTGTGGCTGGTGTTTGGCGACCAGATCAAGGACGCCATCGGCGGGGAGAAGCCGTCGGTGGAGGATGTGACCCCTGTGCCGGATCCCAATACCCCCGACCCGGCAGAGCCGAAGAACGTCATTACCCTGAACCGCGCCGTGCTGGCACTGACCGTAGGGGACAGAGAGACGCTGAAGGTCAACGAGGAGACGGAGGAGACCTGCGCGTGGAGCAGCAGCGATCCCACCGTGGCCACCGTCAGCGACAGCGGTGAGGTCACGGCTGTCGCCGCCGGCAATGCGGTCATCACCGCCAAGGTGGGCGATGCGGAGGCCGCGTGCAGCCTGACGGTAAAGGCCGCCGAGGACGGCACGAAACCCACGGATACCAATAAGCCTACGGATACGACGAAGCCCACAGACACCAACAAGCCCACAGATACCCAGAAGGTGGATGTGAGCAAGCTGGTCATCACAGCTACCTCCGAGGGCGGCTATGTCGGTGAGCTGGCCGCCACCTCCGAGACGGGCGTGTTTGAGATGAGCGCCAAGAAGGGCGAGGTCTGGAAGCTGGGCATCAAGGGAACCACCGCCGCCGTCACATGGAGCATTGACGGCGACAGCAGCGGCGTATGCACGCTGGACGGCGACAAGCTCACCGTCACCGGCACCACCAGCGGACGGTACGCCACCGTTGTCGGCTCGGTGGGCGGCGGAACGGTGAAGGCCATCATCCGCATCCGCTGAACGTAAAGGACTGCAAGGGACGGGTCGCAAGGGCGGCCCGTCCCTTTTGCAGCGGTGCAAAAGCCGCAAAAAAGCACTACCAAATCGGCGCGGAGTGTGATATAATATACTGTATATTGGCCGTATTGCCGGAAAAGGAGGGAGCCGCCGTGAAGCGTACCCTGAAAAAGTGCATCCTGCTGCTGATGGCGTGGGCGGCTGCCGCCCTGCTGACCGGCTGCAATTTCTTTGACGCCTCGGTGGAGCAGCTGTTCACCCTGCCCCGCATGGCGCCGGAATATACCGGCCTGTCCCAGCAGCTGGACAGCCTGATCGCCCAGGGCTACGAGTACGCGTCGCCCTCCGGCGGGCGGAACATCCAGTCCGTGCAGATGCTGGATCTGGAGGATGACGGCCGGCAGGAGGCCATGGTGTTCATGCGCCGCAGCGCCGATGAAAAGCCGCTGAAGATCATGGTATTCCGGCTGGATGAGGACGAGGGCTACCGCCTGCTCTGCACCATCGAGAGCAGCGGCACCGCCGTGGAGAGCGTATACTATCAGGATCTGAACGGCGATGGCCGCCGGGAGTTGATCGTGGGCTGGCGCATCAGCGCCGATGTCCAGACGCTGGCGGCCTACACCATTGAGCCGGAGCCGGTGGCGCTTATGTCCTGTAGCTACAGCCGCTTCACCATTCAGGATCTGAACGGCGACGGCGTCCCCAGCCTGCTGGTGCTGCGCACCGACGGCGAGATGGGGCCTGTGGCGGAGTTCTACGGCTGGCAGGGTGAGCAGATGGGCGTGTCCTACCGCTGCCGTCTGTCCAGCACCATGACGGCGCTGAACCGGGGCAGCGTGGTCACCGGCATGGTGGCCAAGGACACCCCAGCCGTCTTTATCACCGGTGTGGACACCACCAACATGGCGGTCACGGATATCCTCGTCTACCGACAGGAGACCGGCCTTGTCAATGTGGCCATGGACCGGAACAGCGGCGTTTCTGCCGCCGTCTACCCCTATCGCCAGATGTCGCCGCAGGATATCGACGGTGACGGCATCATCGAGCTGCCCTGCCCGCTGGGAGATACGCCTACCGAGCAGACGGACGGCCTCGTCTCGTGGATGCGCTGGAAGACGGACGGCCGCTTTGAACAGACCGCCAAGACCTACCACAGCCAGTCCGGCGGCTGGTACCTTACCATCCCCACCAGCTGGTGGACATGGGATGTGACGGCCGTTACCGGCGGCATGATCAACGAGAACCAGATGACCCTGCACATCAACGGCGACGCCGTTTTGACCGTTTACACCATCACCGGGGAAAACCGGGACAGCCGAAGCCGCATCGGCAGCCGTATCGTCCTCCGCCGCCAGACTGCCACGGTCTACGCCGGCGAGGTCTACGAGATCGCCCGCTACTACGGGATGGACGAGGATCTGCTGCGCCGGAGCTTCCGTCTCATCCTCCCCGCGTGGAACAATTCCTGATCGAACGAAAGGAGCAGGCTATGAAAAAAGTCTTGGTCTTGGAGGACGAATCCAGCATCCGCAGCTTTATCGTCATCAATCTCCGCCGCGCCGGTTATGAGGTGGTGGAGGCGGAGACAGGCGAGGAGGCGCTGGAGAAGCTGAAGGAGCATACGGATGTCCGCGTCGCGCTGCTGGATATCATGCTCCCCGGCATCGACGGCTTTGAGGTCTGCCGCCGCATCCGCGCCACCAACGCCACCATCGGTATCATCATGCTCACCGCCCGCTCTCAGGAGATGGACAAGGTCACCGGTCTCATGACCGGCGCCGACGACTATGTCACCAAGCCCTTTTCCCCTGCGGAGCTGACCGCCCGCGTAGACGCCCTCATGCGCCGCTCCGGCGGCGCCGCCGTGGACGCCGGTGAGATCGAGCAGCCGCCCTTCCTCCTCAACACCCGCAACCGCACCCTGGAGAAGAACGGCCAGCGCATCAAGCTCACGCAGGTGGAGTACTCCATCATGAAAATGTTCATGGAGAATCCCGGCAAGGCCCTCTCCCGCGAGGATATCCTCGACCTCGTCTGGGGTCACGACTACTTCGGCGAGCTCAAGATCGTCGATGTCAATATCCGCCGCCTGCGGCTCAAGATCGAGGACAACGCCACGAATCCCACCTATATTACCACGGTCTGGGGTTATGGCTACAAGTGGGGCTTCTGACAGCGGATCTTTTTCGCCAGTACTTCGTTGCGGCGGCGTGCCGTACACAAAGTACGGCTGTGCCGCCGCGCCTCGTCCTGACGAAAAATCTCACGCTGTCAGAGGTGCTTCGCGCCTCGTCCTGACGAAAAATCTCGCGCATACCTGCTGCCGCACCATGACACACAAGAAAGGAGCTGAGGAATATGCCCGCCAAGCTGCCCAAGGTAAAGGGCCTGCGCCGCCGCTGGCTGGCGGGGAGTATCGTCCCTGTGGCCGCCATACTGCTGCTGGTGGGCGTCCTCATCTCCGTGGGCTTCGCCAGCAACTACTACAACAGCGCCCGCTCCACCCTGCGGGCCAAGGCATCCTCCGGCGCGGACTACTTCAACACCTACGTCATGACCGGCTACAAGGAGTATTACCGCAGCGCCACGCTGTACGCCGCCACCTTTGACGGCAGCGACCGCATCGAGCTGCAATTCCTCAACAGCGCCGGGCGGGTGGAGGTCACCACCCGCGGTCTGACGGCGGGTACCTATCCCGGCACGCCGGAGATCGCCCGGGCCGTGGAGAGCGGCACGGTGCAGGACTTTGTAGGCCGGGACGAGGCCACCGGCGAGCGGATCATCGCCGCCTCCAGCCTGCTGAAGTACAACGGGCAGGTGGTGGGCGTCATGCGCTACGTCACCGGCATCGGCGAGCTGGATCGCCAGGTGTCCCTGACAGTGCTGGTGGTCTGCGGCGTGATGGCCGCCGTCATTTGCCTGATCTTCCTGTCCAGCTCCATCTTCATCAGCAACGTGGTGGCGCCGGTGTCGGCGGTGTCGGAGGCGGCCAAGCGCATCTCCGGCGGCAGCTACGGCATCCAGATCCCCAACAAATACGCGGACGAGATGGGCGTGCTGGTGGACAACATCAACGATATGTCCCTGAAGATCAGCCAGAGCGAGAAAATGGAGTCGGAATTTATCTCCTCCGTGTCCCACGAGCTGCGGACGCCGCTGACGGCCATCAACGGCTGGGGCGAGACGCTGCTGGAGGACGAGTCCTGCGACGCCCAGCAGCTGCGCCGGGGCGTACAGATCATCCTCAAGGAGTCCCGCCGCCTGACCAACATGGTGGAGGAGCTGCTGGACTTCTCCAAGATGACCGACGGCCGCTTCACCTTGCAGGTGGAGGATACCGACCTGCAGGCGGAACTGGAGGACGCGGTCTACACCTACCGGGAGCTGTTCCGGCAGGACGGCATCTCACTGGAGTACACCAGCGACAAGGCGCTGTACGAGGAGCCGATCACCGGCGACCCGGAGCGGCTGAAGCAGGTGTTCTGCAACGTGCTGGACAACGCCGCCAAGCACGGCGGCTCCGGCAAGCGCATCGTCGTCCGCCTAACGCAGGAGAACGAGGCCTATGTCATCACCATCCGGGACTTCGGCCCCGGCATCCCTGTGGCGGAGCTGCCCTATGTGAAGCAGAAGTTCTACAAGGGCTCCTCCCGGGCGCGGGGCAGCGGCATCGGGCTGGCGGTCTGCGATGAGATCGTCAACCTCCACGGCGGCCGGTTCGACATCGGCAACGCCGAGGGCGGCGGCACGGTGGTCACCATCCGCCTGCCGCTGAAGCGGGAGACGGAAAAAGAATTGTAAATAATCGAACAACTGTTGCATTTTTCGGCAAGCTGTGATATGCTTGCTTTCAGAAAGGATCACACAGGCATATGGAAAAGAAACAGAGAGCCTTCCGCACCACCATCGGCGGACAGGCACTGATCGAAGGTATTCTCATGCGCGGCCCGGAGAAGGACGCCATCGTGGTTCGCTCTCCGGAGGGACTGGTCACCAAGGTGACGGAGCGGAAGTTCATCAAGGATCGGTATCCCATTCTGGGTATCCCCATCCTCCGCGGCGCCGTGACGTTCATCAGCTCCATGATCACCGGCGTGAAGGCCCTGATGTTCTCGGCGGATTATTTCCCTGATGACGAGGATGCAAAGCCCAGCAAGCTGGACCAGTGGATGGAAAAGCACATCCCGGCGGAAAAGCTGCAATCGCTGATCGTGGCATTTTCCGTCATTCTCAGTCTGGGGCTGACACTGGTGCTTTTTATGCTGCTGCCCACGTTTATCGCCGGGCTGTTCCACGCACAGAGCGCCGCTGTCCACAACAGCATCGAGGGCGTGGTGAAGGTGCTGGTTTTTCTGACCTACCTCATCCTCTGCTCCAAGCAGAAGGACGTGCGCCGGGTGTTCTGTTACCACGGCGCGGAGCATAAGACCATCTTCTGCTACGAGGCGGGGCTGCCCCTGACGGTGGAGAATGTTCGTCCCCAGCCCAAGCACCATCCCCGCTGCGGCACCAGCTTCCTGTTCGTGGTCATCATCGTGTCGATCCTGGTGTCCAGCATCGTGTTTCCCTACATCGACTGGCAGAACATCTGGGTACGCATCGGCGTCAAGCTGCTGCTGCTCATCCCCGTGGTGGGCGTGACTTATGAGTTCAACCGCTTCGTGGGCGCCCACGACAATGTGGTGACCCGCATCCTCTCCGCGCCCGGTATGTGGATGCAGAACTTCACCACCAACGAGCCGGACGACTCCATGATCGAGGTGGCCATCGAAGCAATGAAGCTGGTGATCCCTGCCGAAGAAGGGAAAGATCAGTGGTAAAAAGGAAATACGAGACGTATTATGGCGATCACATATAACAATTTGTATTTAGATATCCGCCAGCAGCTCCATAAGGCGGGGCTGCCCGCCGCCACATTGGAGGCGCGGGAGCTGGTGTGCTGCGCCGCCGGCAAGAGCCGGGAGGAGTTGAGCCGGGACAGCCGGCTCTATGTTCCCGACACGGTGGAACGGCAGACCCGCGCACTGGTGGAGCGCCATCTGGCCGGCGAGCCGGTGGCGTATTTGATCGGCGAGTGGGAGTTCTACGGCCTGCCGCTGGACATCTCGGAGAGGGTGCTCATTCCCCGCCCGGACACGGAGGTGCTGGCCGCCGCCGTCATCGAGGGCCTGCGGGAGGCGGAGAGCCCCCGCGTGCTGGATCTGTGCGCCGGCTCCGGCTGCATCGGTCTTGCCGTGGCGAAGCACGTTCCCGGCAGCCATGTGGTGCTGGGCGAGCTGGACGAGGGGGCGCTGCGCGTCTGCCGCCAGAACATCCGCCGCACCGGACTGTCCGGTCAGGTGGTGTCCATGCAGCTCAACGCACTGGAGAAGGCGCCTGCCCGGCTGGGGGAGTTTGACTGCATCGTGTCCAACCCGCCCTACATCCCCGACGGCGACATAGCGGGGCTGGACGCCTCGGTGCGGGACTACGAGCCGCACCTGGCGCTGAAGGGCGGCGCGGACGGACTGGATTTCTACCGCGCCATCTGCGCGCATTGGCGGGAGGCGCTGCGTCCCGGCGGGCGGCTCTACTTCGAGGTGGGCATCGGCCAGGCCGACGACGTGCTGCGGATCATGCGCGCTGTGGGCTTCGGCGACATCGAGGTGATCCCCGACCTCAACGACATCCCGCGGGTGGTCTGGGGTATTCTGCACACGGAGATCTGAACTGTCCTGATTTCGGGACAGCGATTCCCATAATATCAAGGTATCACAACGGAGGAGGACGGAACAATGGCAGCGAAGAAAGAACCTGCGGTCCAGAGCGCGGCGGTATCCGACAAGAAAAAGGCGCTGGAGACAGCCATGCAGCAGATCGAGAAGATGTACGGCAAGGGCTCCATCATGCGCTACGGCGCGGAGAGCACGATGAACGTGGAGGCAATCCCCACCGGCTCCCTGTCGCTGGATCTGGCGCTGGGTATCGGCGGACTGCCCCGGGGCCGTATCGTGGAGATCTACGGGCCGGAGTCCTCCGGTAAGACCACGCTGGCGCTCCATGTGCTGGCGGAGGCCCAGAAGATGGGCGGCGAGGTGGCGTTTGTGGACGCCGAGCACGCGCTGGATCCCACCTACGCCAAGGCGCTGGGCGTCAATGTGGAGGATATGCTCATCTCCCAGCCCGACACCGGCGAGCAGGCGCTGGAGATCACCGAGGCGCTGGTGCGCTCCGGCGCTATCGACGTGGTGGTGGTGGACTCCGTGGCGGCGCTGGTGCCTCGCGCCGAGATCGAGGGCGAGATGGGCGACAGCTTTGTGGGCCTTCACGCCCGCCTGATGAGTCAGGCGCTGCGTAAGCTCACCGGCATTATCAATAAGACCAATTCCATCGTCATCTTCATCAACCAGCTCCGCGAGAAGGTGGGCGTCATGTACGGCAACCCCGAGGTCACCACCGGCGGCCGGGCGCTGAAGTTCTACGCCTCCGTCCGCATCGACGTGCGACGCATCGAGACACTGAAGTCCGGCGGCGAGGTCACCGGCAACCGCACCCGCGCCAAGGTGGTGAAGAACAAGGTAGCACCTCCGTTCCGTGAGGCGGAGTTCGATATCATGTACGGCGAGGGCATCAGCAAGCTGGGCGATCTGCTGGATTTGGCGGTGAAGCTGGATCTGGTGCAGAAGAGCGGCTCGTGGTTCAACATGGGCGAGATCCGTCTGGGACAGGGGCGCGATGCCGCCAAGCAGTATTTCCGCGACCATCCGGAGGAGGCGGACAAGCTGGAGGCAGCTGTCCGGGAGAACTTCCACAAGCTGATGGGCGCACAGTCCCGCACCGCTGCCAAGGCAGCGGGCCGCGCGGTGGACGTGTCCGCCGATGACTTCGATGATGCAGACTGATGCGCATCGAACGGCTGGAAAATTCCAAACGTAAGCAGGAGCGCGTGCTGGTGCATCTGGAGAATGGCAACATCCTCCGGATCACCGGCGCGGAGCTTCTGCAATTTGGCTTATATCAGGGCCTCGACCTGACACAGGAAACGCTGGCGGCGCTGGAGGCGGCGGCTCGCCGCAGCGACACCAAGCGCCGGGGCGCCAATATGGCCGCCGGGCGGATGCTCTCCAAAAAGGAGCTGACCAGCCGCCTGACGAAGAAGGGCGCCGCGCCGGAGGACGCCGCCGACACGGCGGACTGGCTGGAGGAGCTGGGGGCGGTGGACGATGCCGCCTATGCCGGCGTTATCGTCCGGCACTACGGCGGCATGGGCTACGGCGCCGCCCGCGTCCGGCAGGAGCTGCACCGCCGGGGCGTACCCAAGGAGCTGTGGGACGAGGCGTTGGAGCAGCTGCCGCCGCCGGAGGAGGCCATCCGTAAATTCCTCCGCACCAAGCTGCGGGGACGCCCGCTGACCCCGGAGGACAGCCGCCGTCTGGCTGCCGCCCTCCAACGCCGGGGCTTTGGCTGGCAGGATATCCGCCCCGTCCTCAATGAGCTGGGGCAAGAGATCGACGAAACATGAGGTGACGAACGTGAAAGTATCCTTTATTTCCCTTGGCTGTGCCAAGAATCTGGTGAACACCGAGCAGATGATGGCGCTGTGCCGCGACGCCGGGCATACCCTGCTGGAGGAGCCGGCCGGGGCGGACGTGGTGGTCATCAACACCTGCGGCTTTATCGACAGCGCCAAGGAGGAGGCCATCGACACCATCCTCGCCGCAGCGCAGCTGAAGGCGGAGGGGCAGGTGCGGAAAATTCTGGTCACCGGCTGCCTCATCCAGCGCTACCAGCAGGAGATTTTGACGGAGCTGCCGGAGGTGGACGGCATCATGGGTACCGGCAGCTACGGCGAGATCGTGGCGGCGCTGGAGGAGCTGATGGGCGGCGGCCACCCCTGCCGCTTTGCCAGCATCCACGGCAAGATCGACGAGTTCGACCGGGTGCTGACCACCCCCAAGCACTACGCCTATCTGCGCATCGCGGAGGGCTGCGATAACCACTGCGCCTACTGCGTCATCCCGTCCCTCCGGGGGCGCTACCGCAGCCGCCGCATGGAGGATGTACTGGCCGAGGCCAAGAAGCTGGCGGACGCCGGCGTGCAGGAGTGCATCGTCATCGCCCAGGATATCACCCGCTACGGCATCGACCTCTACGGCGAGCGGAAGCTGGCGGCACTGCTCCGGGAGCTGTGCAAGCTGGATTTCCACTGGATCCGCCTGCACTACCTGTACCCCGACGAGTTTACCGACGAGCTGATCGACACCATCGCCGATGAGGAGAAGGTGCTGCCCTATCTGGACATTCCCATCCAGCATTGCAACGACAAGGTGCTCAAGGCCATGAACCGCCGGGGCGACAAGGCGGAGCTGCTGGCGCTGTTCCGCAAGCTGCGGGCACGCATCCCCGGACTGGTGCTGCGCACCAGCCTCATCGCCGGCCTGCCCTACGAGGACGAGGCCGCCTTCGAGGAGCTGTGCGAATTCTTGCAGGAGGTGCGGATCGAGCGGGCGGGCGTGTTCCCCTACTCCCCGGAGGAGGGTACCCCTGCCGCCAAGATGGAGCGGGTGGACACCGACGAGGCGGAGCGCCGCGCCGATCTCATTGTAGACGTGCAGTCCCGCATCATGGACGACTTCAACGACAGCCGCATGGGCGGCGTGACGGAGGTGCTGTGCGACGGGTTTGACAACCAGGCTATGATGTTCGTGGGCCGCAGCTATGCGGAGAGCCCCGACATCGACGGGCGCATCTACTTCACCGCCGACCACGAGGTGGAGGCGGGGCAGTTCGTGCCGGTGCGCATCACCGGCGCTATGGACGGTGAGCTGACCGGCGAGCTGGCGGAGTAAAAAATACTTTCCATTTGCCGCTGTCCGTGGTACAATAGTGCAGAGATCAAAACGAAAGGCTGATACATATCATGACGACCGCGAACAAACTGACGATCCTGCGGGTGCTGATGATCCCCGCTTTTCTGGCAGTGCTGTACTGGGGCTTCCCCGGCTGCCGCTATGTGGCGCTGGGCATCTACATCGTCGCCTGTCTCACCGACCTGCTGGACGGCTACATTGCCCGCCACTATAACCAGGTCTCCGATTTCGGCAAATTCATGGACCCGCTGGCGGACAAGTGCCTTGTGATGGCGGCGCTGTGCTGGTTCGTGGAGGAGGGGACCTTCGCCGCGTGGGTGCTGGCCATCGTGCTGCTGCGGGAGTTCGCCGTGTCCGGTATGCGCCTTGTGGCGGTGGAGAAGGGCCGCGTTATCGCCGCCGGCTGGTCGGGCAAGATCAAGACCGCCAGCACTATGGTGTGCATCTGCCTCATCCTGTTCGGCATTCCCCAGTGGCTCAACTATGTGTGTCAGGGCGTGATCCTGGTGACCACCGTCTATTCCGGCATCGAGTATTTCGCCAAGAACGCCGATGTGTTCAAGAGCATCAAATAAGCATCGTCCCCAAAAAGCGGCTCTGCACAGAGCCGCTTTTTTCATGCAAAAATGTCCTCATAACTGGTATGCAGGATATCTCGAAGCAGGATAATCTCGTCTGGATACAAATGGCGCTGTCCAACTTCGATTTTTGCTATTGCGCTGCGGGTAATGTCACAGCCATTCAGCTGCAGCTGTGCGGCTACCCATTCCTGCGTCACACCGGCTTTTTCCCGCAACTGGCGGATGTTATGGCCAATCCGTTTTTCCACCTTTTGGTTGATATCCGTCACCTCCTTACAAAAATGCACCCATATGGGTGCGATTTTTCTTGACATTATTATATGCAGGTGATATGATTGCTTTGCACTTATATAGGTGCAAAGCAATCAGGAGAGACTTTGCCGGAACGATCCGGCAACAAATGAAAAGGAGGAGACACAAATGGAGTGGGGACGTTTTTTGCAGGTGATCGGCTCGATTTTTGCAACTGCCGGTCTGGTAATGCTGATGCTATTTAAGTACGTGCTTGAGGCCGATGCGCCGGATGGTGTCATGGCTTCCTTTGGATTGGGCTTGGGCGTGGTGCTGCTCGGCGCATTGGTTATCTACGCGATACCAAAAAAGAATGAATAACTTCAAGGCTCGGCGTTCCTAGAACACCGAGCCTTATCAACTGCCCGTGCGGCAGACTTGACACCAACCGCAAACCCTGCTAAAATAAGCACCATAAATGCATAGCGCGTTGATCGGAAAGAGTATGTCCATCCCACGGGGCAAGAGAGAGGGGGCCATCGGCTGCAAGCCCGCTCACCCGCTGCGGACAGAAAGTGCGTCCGGGAGCGCGAGGGCTGTGGACGCCCTCCGCATGGCCTGCGTCATGGGCCGCACCTGAGTGATAAACGAGAGTGGAACCGCGAAGTATCCTTTCGCCTCTCATGCCTGCGGGCATGGGAGGCGTTTTTTTACACATATATATAATATTATTGTAGATCATAGGAGGCTCATCATGTATCTGTATAATTCCGCCACCCACAAAAAAGAGGAGTTCAAGACCCACACCCCCGGCCATGTGGAGATGTACACCTGTGGCCCTACGGTGTACCACTTTGCCCACATCGGCAACCTGCGCTCCTACATCATGGAGGACGTGCTGGAGAAGTACCTGCGCTACGCCGGGTACGATGTGAACCGCGTCATGAACATCACCGATGTGGGACACCTGACCTCCGACGCCGACGAGGGCGAAGATAAGATGCTCAAGGGCGCTCGGCGCGAGCATAAGACCGTTATGGAGATCGCCCAGTACTACACCGATGCATTCTTCTCCGACTGCCAGAAGCTGAACATCAAGCGCCCCGACGTGGTGCAGCCCGCTACCGGCCTCATCGATGACTATATCAAGATCATCTCCCGCCTGCTGGAGAAGGGCTATGCCTATGTGGCCGGCGGCAACGTATACTTCGACACCTCCAAGCTGGAGCGGTACTACATCTTCAACGACCACAACGAGGAGGATCTGGCGGTGGGCGTCCGCGAGGGCGTGGAGGAGGACACCAACAAGCGCAACCGCAACGACTTTGTGCTGTGGTTCACCAAGTCCAAGTTCGAGGATCAGGCCCTGAAGTGGGACTCCCCGTGGGGCGTGGGCTATCCCGGCTGGCATATTGAGTGCTCCGGCATCTCCATGAAGTACAACGGCGAGTACCTCGACCTGCACTGCGGCGGCGTGGACAACGCCTTCCCCCACCACACCAACGAGATCGCCCAGTCTGAGAGCTACCTCGGTCACCCCTGGTGTCCCCACTGGTGCCATGTGGCCCACCTGAACACCGATCACGGCAAGATGTCCAAGTCCAAGGGCGAGTTCCTCACCGTCTCCCTGCTGGAGGAGAAGGGCTATGACCCGCTGGCCTACCGTTTCTTCTGCCTCCAGAGCCACTACCGCAAGAGCCTTGTGTTCTCTTGGGAGAATCTGGACAACGCCACCGTGGCGTATAACAAGCTGCTCACCCGCATCGCCGCGTTGAAGGACGAGGGCGAGGTGGAGCAGGCAGCCTTCGACGAGTACAAGGCCAAGTTCACCGCCGCCATGGACAACGACCTGAACACCTCCATGGCCGTTACTGTACTGTACGATGTGCTGAAGGCCAAGACCAACGACAAGACCAAGCTGGCGCTGCTGGACAGCTTCGATACCGTGCTGGGACTGAAGCTGCTGGAGAAGGCCGCCGCCCTCCGCGCCAAGCAGACCGCCGCTCCCGTTGCCGGTGCATTCACTGTTATCAGCGAGTCCGGCGAGACGGACGGCGAGGTGGAGGCGCTGATCCGCGCCCGCGCCGACGCTAAGAAAGCCAAGAACTTCACCGAGGCCGACCGCATCCGCGACGAGCTGAAGGCCAAGGGCATCGAGGTCGCCGACATCCCCCACGGCGCCAAGTGGAAGCGGATCTGACCGCCGATACGCCAAGCGCCCAGCAAGGGTGAGCATACCGGAAGCGTATATGCAAAAAGAGCCGCCGAAAGGCGGCTCTTTTCCGGCCGGTGGGACACCAAATAGGGGAGGAAGGCGCCTGCTTTGCCACAACATCTATGCCCGTCAAAACTACCGAAAAAATCCAGAAAAATTTGTAAACAAAATAGAAAAATTCTCTTGACATCCAACTGATTTTCCTATATCATATGCAAGTACGCGCGTAACGGGGACAACACACCCGGGAGCGTTTGCAATGCGATGAACCGGGAGATTGCTCCGCAAGGAGGTAACTTCCGGGGAGTATGTCCGATAATCGGGCGGCTGAGAGATTTCTGTTCGTCGGCGTAGATCGCCGCGCCAGAAGGACACCGGCCAGAAGCCGGTGTTTCTTATGAGCCGGAATGATACGCACGGAACGGTGAATAAGAAATTTCCCGCCGTACGGCAGTAGGTCACGCAGAAAAAACCGTACGAAAACATGGAGGAAGAAACCAAAATGGCAAAAGAAATGATTCGCATTCGTCTGAAGGCCTATGACCATCAGGTCATCGACCAGTCCGCAGAGAAGATCGTGGAGACCGCCAAGCGCACCGGCGCTTCCGTGTCCGGCCCCATCCCTCTGCCCACCAAGAAAGAGATCGTCACCATCCTGCGCGCTA
>ERZ1026772.833-NODE-833-length-19814-cov-6.024849_pt1 | contig 19814 bp, 16 predicted proteins | sample MGYA00380124_ERZ1026772 | MGnify/ENA primary metagenome ERZ1026772 (study PRJEB33269, sample SAMEA4719760) | human gut metagenome | biome: human-associated habitat; feature: organic feature; material: feces | place: Cameroon | collected 2013-10 ...
TGGGTGGGGGATGAGCCAGGGCGTTGCGGGCGCGGCGATTGAGCGCCCGCAGAGGGGGGAGCGGCGTATTGCCCGTAGGGCAAAAGCCGATGGGGGGGAGACTTCCCCCCCGCCGTCGTACACCAAATCGAAAAGAGGGCATGCGATGATGCGATTTTGTCTAAAGTGCTTGACGGTTTGGGCAGAATCATAGAAAAATAGGCGATAATTTTTGTGCCTTTGCGAAGCGCTTTTGATGTTGTCGGGCGGTGGCGCGTGTGGCACGGCGAATTGAGCGGTCAGCCGCGTAGCATGGGGTTAGTCGGATGAAATTTGCGATAGATAGGGATGTTTTTCTCGGTGTTTTGAAGTGCGTCGATGGCGTTTGCCCGCCCAAGGGGAGCTTCGTTTCGCTGGCGTGTTGCCATATCGAAGCGACGAATAACAAGATCGTCGTGACGGGGACTGACTTGGAGCTGACGCTGCGCATCGTCGAGCAGGCGACGGTGATGGAAGAGGGGAAGGCGATTATTCCGTCGCATCAGTTGCTCGAAATCGTGCAGAGCCAACCGGGAGGCGCGCAGGTGCTCATTTCGACCGAGGGGACGTCGACGATTATCACGTCGGGCAACTTCAAGTCGCGGTTGTCGAGCATGGACATCTTCGAGTATCCGCAGATTCAGAACCTCGATGCCGAAACGTGCCTCAAAGTGAGTGCGCTCGAGTTTAAGAAACTCATCAATAAAACGCGGTTTTGCATTTCGAAAGATAGCACGCGGCAGGAGTTTACGGGCGTTTCGATGCGTGTGTCGCAGAATGGTTGCGTGCAAATGGCGTCGACCGACGGGCACCGTTTGTCGTGTGTCGAGACGACGGCGACGATTTGTGGCACGTTGAGTTCGCGGCTCGAGAAGGGGATTATTCTGCCGCAGAAGGCTTTGAACGAATTTACGAAGTTCATTACCGATGGAGGCGACATCGAATTCGGCGTCGACTCGGCGGAGAAGAAGATTCTCGTTCGCATGGGCAATATGACGTATTTTGCGACGCGTATCGAAGGCGAATTCCCCGATTTTTCGAAAGTCATTCCGCCGCGCTTCGACCATAAGGCGATTATTAATCGCGAGGCGTTTTTGCAGATTCTCAATCGCGCGTCGATTTTCACCAATCGAAACCTCAATACGGTGAGGCTCGTTTTGTCGAGTGGTAGGGTAGAGATTTCGGCTTACGACCAGACGCGAGGCGAGATGAATGACTATATCGATGCCGATTATGAGGGATCGGGCGTGACGGCGGGATTCAATCAGAGCTATGTCGCCGATATCCTCAAAGTCATCGATGGCGATTATATTTCGTTCGAAATCATCGATATGGATTCGCCCGTCTTAATCCGCGATACGTCGTGCGATAAATACGACTTTATCGTGATGCCGATGCAACTGTAAGCCTTTGACCTGGCCTCCTGGCCTCTTGACCTCACCCATTAACCTCTTGACCTCACCCCCTAACCCCCTCTCCATAAATGGAGAGGGGGAATGGACATCTGCCTACGGCAGATGTGAGATATTTGGCGAGGGGGAAAGACGCCCGCGGCGCGGGCGTGATTGATTTGGCGAGGGGGAATGGACATCTGCCTGTGGCAGATGTGAGGTATTTGGCGGGGTTGTTTGAATAAAGGCTTTAGGTGTTATAAATGAGCCGTACGTGCCGTGCCTGGGTTTGGTACGGCTATTCGATATTTTTAAGGAGTAAAAAGCATGACGCAAGAACGAGAATGGGAATCGAAATTGGCGCAGATGGACATCGATGAATTGAACATAGCCACGATACGGACGCTGGCGATGGATATGGTTCAGGCGGCGAATTCGGGTCACCCAGGCGCACCGATGGGATGTGCAGCGATGGCGCACGTGCTCTGGAGCCGTCACATGAAATTGGCGCCGAATCACGTCGGTTGGTCGAATCGCGACAGATTCGTTTTATCGAATGGTCATGCTTCGACGCTTTTGTATGGATTGCTCCATTTGAATGGATATCCGGTCAGTCTCGACGATTTGAAGCAATTCCGCCAGATGGGAAGCATTACGCCGGGTCACCCCGAAAATCACGTCACGCCGGGAATCGATACGACGACGGGCCCACTTGGGCAAGGCATTGCCAATGCCGTTGGATTTGCGATTGCCGAATCGCACCTCGCGGCGCGTTATAACCGCCCCGGTCACGATGTCGTCGATCACTATACGTATGCGATTTGTGGCGATGGTTGCCTCATGGAAGGCATTAGCGCCGAAGCGGCGTCGATTGCTGGGCATTTGGGATTGAGCAAGCTCATCGTGCTCTACGATAACAACCACATTACGATCGACGGCACGACCGATGTCAGCTTTACAGAAGACGTTTGTGCGCGCTTTGAAGCGCAGCAATGGAACGTCTTGCGCGTCGAAGATGGCACCGATTTGGAAGCTATCGATGCGGCTATTACGCTGGCGAAATCGCAACACGAAAAACCGACGCTCATCAGCGTCCGAAATCACATCGGCTTTGGTAGCCCGCACATGCAAGATACGTCTAAAGTCCACGGTTCGCCGCTTGGCGCCGAAGAAATTCGACTCACCAAAGCCGCCTATGGCTGGCCCGAAGATGCCCAATTCTTCGTTCCCGAACGCGTGGCGAAGAGTCGTGCCGAGCGCGTGGCAAAACACGATGCCGCTTATGATGCGTGGAAACGGGGCTTCGAGGCGTATCGCGCCGAATACCCCGAATTGGCACAGGAATTTGAACGCCGCATGCGCGGCGAATTGCCCGAGGGCTGGGATGCTCTCGATGCATTTGAACCCGGGAAAGCCATGGCAACGCGCGCTGCAGGCGGAAAAGTCCTCAGCGCTCTCCATGCCAAACTCCCCGAACTCATGGGCGGTAGCGCCGACTTGCACGAATCGAATAAGACGTATGTCAAAGGTTCGGGCGATTATTCGAAGGCCGATCGCGCAGGGCGCAATATGTTCTTTGGCATTCGCGAGCATGCGATGGCTTCGATCGTCAACGCCATGGCGCTCTATGGCGGTTTCATTCCCTACGGCGCCACATTCCTCGTCTTTAGCGATTACATGCGCCATTGCATTCGCCTAGGTGCCCTCGAAGGTGCCCATGCACTTTGGATTTGGACGCATGATTCGATTGGCGTCGGCGAAGACGGCCCCACGCACCAGCCCATCGAGCACTTCGCATCGCTACGCGCGATTCCCGATTTCGTCTTCATTCGCCCCAACGATGCAAACGAAACGCTCGAAGCATTCAAATTTGCCATCGCCTCGAAACGCCCAGTCGGTTTGGCGCTTTCGCGTCAAAATTGTCGCACGCTCGACCGCTCGGTCTATGGCTCGGCTTCGAACCTCGCTAAAGGCGCCTATATCTTGGTGAGCGACGAAAACCCCGAATACATCCTCTTGGCTTCGGGATCGGAAGTCGACGTCGCTCTCGATGCCTACGAAATGCTCAAAGCCGAAGGCAAACGCGGTCGCGTCGTCAGCGTTCCCGCGCATCGACTCTTCTTCGAGCAAAGCGCCGAATACCGCGAGTCGGTCTTGCCCGCTTCGGTCAAGAATCGCGTCGCCATCGAAGCTGCCGTCGAAATGAGCTGGGAAAAACTCATCGGTGATAACGGCGCTTTCATCGGCATGTCGACCTACGGCGCTAGCGCACCCGCCGAACTCTTGTACGAGAAATTCGGCATCACGCCCAAAGCCGCCGTCGAAGCTGTCAAAAAACTCCTTAAGTAACGATAACGCCCGCCGCGCGGGCGTCTAAAACCCGCGTTAGGGGTTTCGGCGAGTAGCCCCCGGCAACGCTGGGGGCCGTCAAAAACTCCTTAAGTAACGATAACGCCCGCCGCGCGGGCGTCTGCTTGTAAACCCCGTTAGGGGTTTCGGCGAGTAGCCCCCGGCAACGCCGGGGGGGTAGGGGCAAAACCCAATATCCGTATTTGTTTTTTTCGAATAAATTATGTCAAAACATCGACAAGAAAAAGTTGCTCACGAAATCATGCGCATGCTCTCGATGGCGCTCATCGAAGACGTCAAAGATCCGCGCGTCTTCGACGTCACGTTGACCGATGTTCGCGTATCGGCCGATTTATCGGTCGCTTCGGTGCGCTATCTTTGTCCAAAAGACGTCGATCGAAACGAAGTCGCTATAGGGCTCGAAAAGGTTCGTCCCTATCTGCGATCACTCATCGGCGACCGTTTGGAACTCCGGCGCGTCCCAAATATCAATTTCTACTACGACGATGCCTACGAAAAAGGCGCCGAAATGTCGCAACTCCTTGCACGACTCCGCGCCGAAGGACAAATGGGATCGGACGACGATCGATAATTCCGTCGATCGATGGATCGAATCGATGACAAATGGAGAACGTGTTTGAGCCATGGAAACTTTTGAACGATTGCCCCATATATCGGCCAAAATCGATGAATTCGTCGAATGGATCGAAAAGAGCCAAAAAATCCTCGTGACGATGCATTGTCGTCCCGATGGCGATGCCGCCGGCTCGGCGATTGCTTTCATGCACATTTTGCGCAGCATGGGCAAAGACGTCGTCGCGTTTAACGTCGACGAAATCCCGTGTCAGTTTTCATTCCTCAATGGCGCCGAATGCGTCGTGCACGATATCTCCGATTGCGCCAAAGACATCGATTTGTGCGTCGTCCTCGATTGCGCCGATCCTGGGCTCTTGGGCCGAAAATTCCCATTCGACAAGCTCCATTGCCCCTATGCTTACGTCGATCATCACGCCGTGAGCTACGACAAATGCGTCGTCAACGTCCACGATTCAAAAGCCTCGGCAGTCGGCGAAATCATCTATCACATCATGTGCCGACTCGGCGTCGAACTCACCACCGATATCGCCGCCGCTCTCTATACGTCGATTATCACCGATACGGGATCATTCCGCTATACGTCGACGAGCGCCGACTGCCTCCGCATCAGCAGTATCCTCGTCGCCCAAGGCATCGACGTCTGGGATATCTGCTCCCATATCTACGAAGACAATCCCGCCGAAAAACTCCGCCTCCTCGGCTATGTCCTCCAAACGCTCTGGATCTCCAAAAACGGCAAACTCGCCGCGCTCCACGCCAACCGATCGATGCTCCGAAAATGCCACTGCTCGGGCGCCATGACCGACGGTTTTATCAACTATGCGCGGAGCATCCACGGCGTCGAAGTCAGCATATTCCTAACACAGCTCGAAGACGACCTCTATCGCCTCAGCTTCCGATCGCGCGGTCACATCGATGTTTCCCTCATCGCCGCATCGTTTGGCGGTGGCGGCCACAAAAATGCCGCCGCCTGCACACTACGTGGTTCCGTCGAATCGATCCGCGACCAAGTCGAAACTATCCTCAAAGACCAACTCAAAGATTAGCCCAAACGCGCCCAAATCCGAGCCATTATCGGCTCAAATCTGAGCTAAAACCCCGAGAATCTGAGCTAAACAATGCGCTAAATCCACGTCAAAGACCGGGCGATCTACACGGTTGAGTCGATATTTGTCGTCGGGCAGTCGAGGCAAACGCAGTAAACGCGCCGCGCCACGACGTCGTCGGCTTGTATCGTTTCGGCGTCGATTTGGTTCGCCATCACGTTGCCGCTCTGAACCCCATCCCACGCATCGTCAACGGCAATATATCCCTGTTTCCGCTGTTCCCACTGCGACTTCGACACGCGCGTCACCGAATCCGCAATCATCTTATTGCATTGAATCGTATGCGCAAATACACATCGAGCGAGTATTTTATTCGCTTGTAGGTTAGTGCAGGCGAATTTTGAACAACAAATCGACTGATTCTGCAAATCTTTTGCAACATCACCCCGTCCTCGCTCCGCCACATCTATCGCCGCTAAATCGCCCATCGACGCATCGCGCCCAGCTTGCATTGCGCGCCCGCTAGCTACCGCCACCTTGTGCCGCTTCTGCGCCTGCCACGCCCGATAATCGTCGATCATGCGCAATTCGCTTTCGATGTCGATATTTGGGTCGGTCAACGCATACAAATCGTCATCTTGACCCGCATCGTCCGTTTCGTCGCCCCCCCATTTGTCTTCATTGGCCCACAATTCATCGTCGTTTCCGCTCAATTCATCGCGGTTTCCGCCCAATTCATCGCCATCTATTTTTTTCGCGTCTAGCGCATTCAGTGCATTTGCGCCACCTGCAGCATTCAGTGCATTTGCGCCACTTGCGGCATTCTGTGCATTCGCGCCACCTGCGGCATTTGGTGCATTTGCGCCACTCTGCGCAACGGTAGTATTTGGCGTATATGGCGAATTTGGCTCGGCATTGCTCTGCGCCCCGCCTTTTCCAATGGCATTAAACACCGACGACTGAAATATCTTCGCATTGCGCCGCCCACGGTCGCTAGCCTCGCCGATTTGCGCCTTCGCGCTTCTGTTGCCGCTATCCGCCGCTTCAAAAAGCGATTTGGGCGGGTCTACCAGCCACGTCTCAACCGCCTTGAGCCGCTGCTCCCCAAACGCCGGAATCTTCTCCAAAATCCGATTCGAATACGCAATCTGCAAATCCGCCGGTGAACAAATGCTCCGGTCGTAATACATCCGCCGCGCCATCCCCACGCCAATCGACGGTATCTCGCACAGCGCACAAAAAAACGGACTGTGCCTCCGCTGCAATTCCTCCAGCAACTCGCACGTCCCCGACTCGCGGATTTCATCGTAAATCCGCAAAAACTTCGGCCCATACCCCGCAAACAGCCTCCGCGTCGATATCTTCGCCGACACCTGGTCGGGCGACTCCTTCCACGACTCGATAAACGCCATCGCACGCCGCAACGCCAACGCCAAATTATTGCTCCGCCGCTCAATCGTGAGCAACGTATGCAACCGCCGCAGTTTCGCAATCATCTCTTCGCGCGTCATAACCACCTCCACCTTTCGATGCCAACGCGCGCATTATACACGACGTGCCGCCACTTTTTCGCACTTTTTCTGCTCCCCCCCGCAAAATCACACCTCAGTTCACACGCCACCCACACCGCCTTCGCCGCTTTTTTTCTCTCTGCAACGGGGGGAAGTCTCCCCCCGAGCGCCTTTTGCCCTGCGGGCAATACGTCGCTCCCCCCTCTGCGGGCGCTCAATCGCCGCGCCCGCAACGCCCCAGGCTCAGTCTCTCCATATTTCAAATACTCCAACTCATCGATCAAACTGCAGGGCTACCGCATTGACACTTTCTGTTGAATCATCATGGCGGGGGTATCGGAAACCCCTACGGGGTTCATTTGGGTGGTGCATTCCTTTTTCCCCCAGTAGCCGCCTACGGCGTCAACTGGGGGCTACTCGCCAGAACCCCTACGGGGTTCATTTGTGTGGTGCATTCCTCATCACTCTTGCTGGCATTGCAGATAAGCTCCATCGCTTCAAATCCTTCACCACATCAATCCCCTACAAAAATGAGCGCTCAAAAAAATGCAAAAAACTTCTTGCGAAAAAATAAGAATAGGAATAGTTATCATTTTCAGAAGGCGAACGCTAATGACTCGCAGGGGGGTATCGGCGTCGCTCGTCGAGGAGATACCGATGTTACCACGCAAACAGATGATATTCGATTACGTCGTCAATTCGCACGTCCATCCGACGGCACAAGATGTCTTCGATGCCGTTCGCGTCGAGATGCCGAATATTTCTCTCGCCACGGTCTATCGCAATCTCAATGAATTGGCCGATGCGGGTGAAATCATGCGAATAGCGGTACCGGGGCGACCCGATAGGTTCGACCAGCTATTCGAACCACACGATCACCTCGTCTGCCTCGCCTGCGGATGCATCGTCGACATTCCGCTCATTTCTCATCGTGCAATGGCACCAAAAGGGTGTATAATATCGTATTGCAAACTTACGGCATACGGATATTGTGCATGGTGTGCCGCCAAACAAGGTCTCGTACCTGATCAACCAAAAGGAGAGTAGCCATGGAGATGGATAAGAAGGCCCTATTTAACATCGCCTGCGGGCTATATGTCATTGCGACGTCGTTGCCCGATGGGAATGCAGGTTGCGTGATTAACACGGTGATGCAAGTGACCGAAACGCCGTTGCGCGTCGTCGTCGCCGTCAATCGGGGGAATGCAACGGCCGATGCACTCAAACGCGCTGGGCGATTTACGCTCTCGGCACTCGACGAAACGACGCATTTCGACACGATTAAGCACTTCGGCTTCCAATCGAGCCGCGACGTCGATAAATTCGCCAATCCACCGCTACGCGTCTCTTTCTGCGACGGTTTGCCACGACTTGCCGAGCAAGCCAGTGCCATCCTCACGTGCGAAGTGTGCAATATCACCGATCTGGGGACTCATATCCTAGTTTTAGCCGACATCGTAGGCGCAGAAGTCGCTTCGGGGCGCGCAACGCTCACCTACGACTACTACCAAAAACACGTCAAACCAAAGCCCGCCTCGGCACCGCGCGAAAAAACGGTTTGGCGCTGCGAAATCTGCGGTTTCGAAATCGAAACCGACGAACTTTCGCCCGATTATATTTGCCCGCTTTGCGGCCACGGCATCGATGCTTTCGTCAAAGTCGAAGCACAACCAGCCGTCGCCAATATCCAGCTTCAATGCAATACACAAGCGCAAAACAATGCCCAGTGCGTCGTCGATTCCGTCGCTACGCTTGCGCAAAGTGTTCAAATCACGGCAACACAGCCACAAACGGCGCCACGCGCCAACCAAGGAGAAGAAACCATGACAAAATCGTTAAAAGGCACCAAAACAGAAGCCAACCTCCAATCCGCCTTCGCCGGCGAATCCCAAGCTCGCAATAAATACACCTACTACGCTTCGCAAGCGAAGAAAGACGGCTTCGAACAAATCGCCGAAATCTTCCTCGAAACTGCCGAAAACGAAAAAGAGCACGCGAAACTCTGGTTCAAATGCCTCCACGACAACAAAATCCCGACGACTGCCGAAAACCTTCTCGACGCCGCTCAAGGCGAAAACTACGAATGGACCGATATGTATGCCACGTTTGCGAAAGAAGCTCGCGAAGAAGGCTTCGATCACATCGCCAAGCTCTTCGAAATGGTCGGCGCCATCGAAAAAACTCACGAAGACCGCTATCGCAAATTGCTCTCCAATGTCGAAGGCCAACTCGTCTTCTCGAAAAACGGCGATGCAATATGGCAATGCCGTAACTGCGGCCACATCGTCATCGGCAAACAGGCGCCCGCCGTCTGCCCCGTCTGCGCCCATCCGCAGTCCTACTTCCAAGTCAAAGCCGAGAATTACTAATCATACAGCGCTGCGCCAGTCACAGCTGTGGCACAGCGCAAACCGATGATTCAACTCCAAAACACACACACACACGAAAAAAGCGCATGCCCCTTGGGGATGCGCTTTTTCTTTATTGCTTCGGAGACAGAGAGCAGCTTGTTGATCCCCGTAGAATGAGTTACGGCAACATTCGTCATACCAAATGAACCCCGTAGGGGTTCTGGCGAGTAGCCCCCAAAAGAGAGAATTATTCGATATCGTCGTCTTCGTCTACGTCGAAATCGTCATCGGACTCGTCGAAATCGTCGTCGAAATCGTCGAAATCGGCGCCAAAATCATCGTTCGGAACGTACGTTTTGGCGAGTTGTATCGTGCGCTTGGCGTCGTTAAGCGACTGGGTCGTGCGGAAGATAATCGTGCAGTCGTCGTATTGCGCAGCCGCATCGAGGAGCGTTTCGAGGTCGTCGTCCGAATAGCTATCGAGCAACCCATGTCGTCCGAGCATCTGAAAATAAGCCTCGCTACCTTCGGGCAAGCCTTCGCGTTCATCGACGAGTGGGTCGATGGCCAAGATCATATCGTGCGCCATGGCTATCGATTGAGCTTCTTCGCGTTCCCAAAATCCGGCAGGGTGCCAGATGAGTTTCATGCCATCGGGGAGATCGGCCCAATTCGAAGCAAATTCGGCTAAAGCACGTTTATTCGCATCGGAGGGCGTAAAATTTGCCGATGTTTCTAATAAAATTCGGCTTGCCCCGACGTTGACCGCCTGTTCGCGGATTCTCTGCCAAACGCGAATATTTTCGGGCGTCTTTTGGAAATGCCCGAGATTGGCAGCCGATTCGCCCGGCTGGAGTTTGAGTCCGAAGCCCTTTTTGATATCGCCTAGTCGATGTGTAAACGCCTGCCAAGCGACCCAAATCGAACGCATCGGGTGGCTTGCGGCTTGCGCATCTTGAGCCCACGACTTCAAAACGCGAGCTTTAGGCGGTGTAAACAGACCAACGCGATATTCGATAGCGGTTGCCGTTTGATAAAAAACGCGCTTTTCGCGCGGCAGATCCGAACAGCCGCAATAAATCGTATTCATAAGTATTCCGTAAATCTTCAATTCCTCCCAAAATCGCCTTGCCCGCTTGGGGGCGGCGGTTAGGGAGCTAGGGTATGGGGCGTTATTTCTGCGTTACATGGACGTAACGCATCTGTAAATCGTAGACGACGGATTGGATCAATTTTTCCTCTTCGTCGGTCAAATTCCCCTTTGTTTTCTCGCGTAACATCAGGAGGATATCGATATTGTTTCGCGCAATCTCGGGATCGTGGGGAATCGATGCAAATGCAGGATCGTCGCATTGCCCGAGCGCGGCAAGAGCCATCGTCGAGAGCGAAAGGACAAAAGCCGAAAAGGGAATGCCGTGTTGTTCGTTCTTATCGTTCATATCGCACCTCCTATGGATATTCGTTCGATGATTAGGCGTTTTCGGCGACTTCGTCGCCCCCCATCATCGGTTGTTTGACGGTGACGGCTTCGCATTTATCGGCGAGGTCGGGGAGTTTATCGAGGTAATTGTCGAGCTCTTCTTGGGTAATTTTGGCTTTTTCGAGTCCACCATCGAGATGTCTTTCGATAAGTCTTTTATCAAATCTTTTTTCTTCATACATATTGAAACCAGCCATGAATCCTCCGTTCTTAGGTTTGGCGGCAAAAAACAGGCGCGCCATATCGGCGCGCCTACTTAGCACATATTGTATATTTTTCGCTCGAAAAAAGAAAGGATAATCGCATTTTACCTCACTCATCATTTCCCCCTCGCCATTTATGGAGAGGGGGTGGCCGATAGGCCGGGGGAGAGGTCAGGGGAAGTCAATCGACATACCAGCGGATGCGCGGGTCGTCTTCGACGCTGGGGCTGTTTTTCGTCGATAAGATGTCGTTCCAGTCTTCGGCGGTTGCCGTTTCTTTAGAGATTTGCCAAGCAAAATCGATGCTATCGGTGGCGTCGTTCCAGAAATGGTACGATCCATCGCGGAGTATGGCTAGCGATGGCGATGGATGTGTGGGCGTTTGAACGATGTAGTTAGATTCGATGGATTCGGGGGTGATGCAATATGCTTGAATATTATTGAGTATATCGTCGATTTTTGTGAATTTTGTTCGCTTTGCGACGAAGAGTTTTTTTCCATTCCAATCGATCGACAACGAGCAATTGGCGAGTTCGGATCGGATATCGTCGGGGAGTTGATCGATGGCAAAGGTGGAATCGTCGATGGGGTTTTGGCCATTGAACAAGAAGGCTCGCCCGGTTTCGTCGAGAGAGACGGCGCCGAGTGGCGAAGGGATGACGGCGCAAACGGGGGCATCGTGTATGAATTTTGTGCGCCAACTGCCATCGGGCGCGATGAATCGGAGTTCGCGATTTTGCATGCCACCGCAACACGTCAAATAGACGTCGCCGTGTGCGACGCAATCGTTTTGGAGCGATTGTTCGACGTTGGGCAAGACGATATCGCTTTTGATGGCGCCATATTGGCGCAGATCGATGCATTCGGAATCGAAATCGTCGTCGAGGATGGCGCGGGTTTTGTCGCGATGGAGTCGGACGAGGTGGCAGATATCGGAGAGAATGGGAATGGGGGAGGCTAGGGTGACGAATATCGTACCATCGGCGAGGGGTGGGGCAATGTGGCGTATATTTGTATCGAATTCGATATATGAGATGCGAACTCGAACTTTATTCGCAATTTCGAGCGGGAGCGATGTATCGATTTGGCGTAGATCGACGTAATAGAGGCGATTGTGATTTGAATGAGATTCGGGAATTGAATTTGATTTAGAATTTGATTTGGAATTGGATTCGATATTTGAATTGGATTCAGAATTATATTCTGGATTTGGATTTGAATCGGAATCTGAATCGGAATCGGAATCGGAATCGGGATTGGGTTCGAAATAGATGAATCCGTCGCCGTAGGCCACCCATTCGATGGGTCGGTGTATGTTTCCCATGCCTGCGAAGCCGGTTTGGGTGGGGATGGCGTCGAAGATGTGGAAAGAGCGAGCTGTGGGTGTATGTGGGTTTATTGCGACGACGTTTGAACCGATGCGGATGAGGCATTGATTTTGGGATTGAATGGGTCGCAATCCGTCGCGCCAGAAGTATAGAGCGGGGTGAGTTTGAGGCGTTGTATCGATGGGAATGCCGCGTCCGCGTAGGAATGGGGGCAATTGTGTGAATCGTTCGAGGGCGGCGCGAGCGACGTCTTTGCCGTAGGTCGAGGCGATTTTATCGATCATATAGTACGCCGCCCGAGCGTCGCCTTGTGTATAGAATTTATGCGCTAGGGATTCCCAATGATTGACTTGGGGTAGCGGGCGAACCGATAGAAAGGCCCGAATTTGTTGATAAATCGAAGCGTCGAAATCTCGAATCGATACGCGCAAAGCGCATTCTCCATTTTGTCATAGATGGGCGATAAAAGGGGGGCGCGCGTATGCTCGCAGTGCAACGAGAACATAGCGCGCCTAGAGAGGCGTATGCTCGCAGTGCAACGAGAACATAGCCTGCGCCTAGAGAGGCGTATGCGCGGACCTGCTGCAAGCAGGGAGCACATAGCCTGCGACCAGAAAGACGGGTTAGGCGCGCGTATGCTCGCAGTGCAACGAGAACATAGCGCGCCCCGCGCAGGCGTATGCTCGCAGTGCAACGAGAACATAGCCTGCGCAGCGTAGGCGTATGCGCGGACCTGCTGCAAGCAGGGAGCACATAGCCTGCGACCATAGGGGCAGTGGGGGTTATCCGTCGAGGGCTGAGAGTCCTTCGATGGCTTTGACGTTCATGTCGACGACTTGTACGGATTGCGATTGTTTGGAGTCGAGGTCGACGGCGGTGATGGAGAGGATGCCGTTGACGTCGATGCGGAGGGAGACTTCGATGCGAGGTTCCATGCGTTTGGCGGGTCGGATGCCGGCGAGTTCGAACGTGGCGAGTCGAGTGTTGTCGGCGACGTGGCTACCTTCGCCTTGGAAGATGGAGATGATGACGCTTTGTTGGTTGTCGCGGCTGGTGGTGAAGACGCGCGAAATTCTGTGTGGTACTTTTGTGTTTTTTGGGATGAGCGGGATGCAGACGCCGCCTGCGGCTTCGATGCTGAGTGTGAGTGGGATGACGTCGAGTAGGAGGACGGCGTCGGAGTCGGAGTCGAGTGCCATGGCTTGGATGGCGGCGCCGATGCCGACGGCTTCGTCGGGGTTGATGCTCGTGTTGGGTGGTCGTAGGAACCATTCTTCGACTTTTCGTCGGATGAGTGGCATTTTTGTCATGCCGCCGACCATGACGATTTGGTCGATTTCGCCGCAGTGTAGGCCTGCGCTGTCGAAGACGCTGCGGCAGATGCGCAGGGAACGTTCGACGAGTGGGAGGCAGAGGGATTCCATTTGTTCGCGCGAGAGGGTTTCGTCGATGCAGGCGCGTGGGTCGATGTCGGGGACGATGTTTTGGAGTGAGATTTGGGCGACTTCTTGGGAGGAGAGTTGGATTTTGGCGAATTCAGCGGCGTCGATGATTCGTTGGCGAGCGAGTGTGTGGAAGGAGAGGTCGATTTTTGTTTTCTTTTTGAATCGATCGATGACCCAAGCGGCGATGGCTTGGTTGAAGTCGTTTCCGCCGAGGAAAGTGTCGCCGCCGGTGGCTAGGACGTTGTAGACGCCGTCGTCGATTTCGAGGACGGAGATGTCGAAAGTGCCGCCGCCGAAGTCGTAGACGGCGATGGTGTGTCCGACTTTGGCGCCGAAACCGTAGGCGAGAGCGGCGGCGGTGGGTTCGTTGATGAGTCGTGTGACTTCGAGACCGGCGATTTCGGCGGCGCGTTTCGTTTCTTTTCGCTGGATGTTGTCGAAGTGGGCAGGGACGCTGATGACGGCTTGTTCGACGGGTTCGCCGAGGGCGGCTTCTGCGAGTACTTTGACTTTTTTGAGAATGGCGGCGCTGACTTCGGTGGGGCTGAAGCAGTGGTCGCCGACGATGAGCCCGGTCATGCCGTCTTCGGTGGGAACGGCGGCATAGGTGAGCGATGGCAAGAGGTGTTGGACGCTTTGCGAATCGAATCGTTGGCCGAGTAGTCGTTTTGCCGAGTGGATAGTTCGCTCGGGTTGGACGGCCATTTGTGCTTTGGCCATGTAGCCGACGTAGAATTGGTCTTTTCGATTGAGCGACATGACCGAAGGCAATGTCGCGCGGCCTTTTTCGTCGAGGATGACTTGGGGTTGACCGTTGTGAACGACGGCAACGCAAGTATTCGATGTTCCGAGGTCTATTCCTATGACGGGCATAGCTTACTCCTAGGCGATTGCCGAGTGTGTGGGCACTTCGAGATTACTTTTTGAAGAGATTGCTAAAGAAACCGCCTTTTTTTGGCGTAGGGACTTCGGCTTGTGCGGCGTTTCCGGTATCGCGTCGGCGTGGGGCAGGGCGCGAGAGCGTCGTCATATCGGTATTGATGAGGTCGGCGGTCGATTGCTGAGCGGGTTGTGGCGCGTGACGCGGCGTGGGAGGTTGTGAAATCAAGTCGCCGAGCGAAATCTCTTTGCGCGGTGTGGGCTTGGTGGCGCTACTCTCGGCTTGCGAAGAAGCGAGTTTGATGGGCTGAGGTTGGGAACGCGGTATGGTGACGGTTGCCAAGTCTTCGATGCCGGGTTGTTCGGGGATAGGCGGATCGACGGGGGCTTGCGCCGCTATGATCGCCATATCGACCGAGGGCATTTCTCCGCTTGGCGCGCCCAAAATATCGGCTTGTAGGGCTTCGAAAAGCTCCGATGGCGTTTCTTGAGCACCGTCGTTCATTTGGAAAAGCGGCGCATGGACGTCGTCTTGAGCTGGCTCGTGTTCTTGGATTGGCTCGTGAGCTTGGACTGGCTCGTGAGCTTGGATTGGCTCGTCAATCGGTGTCGAGATTGGAGCTTGTTCGTGAGCGATTTCAGCTACGGGTTCGTAGATTGGAGCAGATTCGCGTAACGGATCGGATTCGCCGAGAGATCCTGAATTTTGTTCGGCTTCTTGGTGGCATTCTGTATTCGATTCGACAGATGCGTCGTTTGATTGGAGATCGAGTTGCGAATCGGGTTGGATAATCGCTTGATCGCCTGCTTGGTCGTCGGATCGATCGCTCGTTTGATCGTTCGTTTGCCCGTAGTCGAAGGGCTTTGCATCGATATGCCCATAATCGAAAGGTTGCGATGCGGCTTGCCCGTAATCGAAGGGCTTTGCATCGATATGGCCGTAGTCGAAAGGTTGCGATGCGGCTTGCCCGTAGTCGAAAGAATCTGCGGCTGCTTGGCTATAATCGAAAGATTGTGCAGATTCTGCGTTATTATCTGAATTGGATTCGGTCGATTCTGCCGAGGCGAAAGCCGCGGCTTCGGTCGCTGTTGGGGCAAATGTATCGGCGTTTTGTTCGGACTCTTGAGCAGAGCCACGATCGGAGCCATGATTGTCGGTTCCGAAGGTTTCATCGTTTGATCCGAAAGGGGATCGATCGGCAAAAGAATCGGTGACGACTCGTTCCATGCGAACGGGTGTTTCGTCGCGCGTCGCTTGATGGCGTTCGAATTCGAATTCGCGTTCCATGCGCTGAACGACTGGGGAATGGTCGAAATCAAGCGCGTCGCCGAACATGTTTCCTTCGACGCTTGGCGACATTTCGACCGTGGCATCGCCTTGTGCGGTTTCGTCGTAGGCATTGGGACCTGACGAATTCGACATGATGGCCTGCATTTCGTTGACCGTCGGCGCTTCGTCGTATACCCCCGATGGCACTCGGGCATTGATGGCATTAAACTTCGATTGAGCCGCCTCGCGTTCGGCACTCGCTATGTTATCGACGACCGACGAATATTGCCCCGTGATGGCTCGCGATTTTTCTTGAACGCTCATGCCCGAGCGTCGAGCGCCCAATCGGCTTCCGAGAGAATTGTCGATGGGCGAGGCGATGGGTTCGGGTTCGTCGTCGCTTTGGTATTCGAGCATGATTTCGTTGTCGGGAGCGTTGAACATACCGCTGACGACAGTCGGCGGGTCGTAGAGCCCGCTTTTGTTTTCAGACGGAGCTGGTTTTTTTGCAATCCCCGAAAAGAGCGAATCGAGTCCTTCGTCGAGGTCGATGTCGCCAAATAAATCGAATCCCTGATGTTCGCCTGCTCTCGATTCGACGATGAATTGCTTGCCCATGGCGCGGTGTTCGGGCTCGGCATGATCGAGGATGGCATCGACGACGGCTTTGAACGGTCGATTGACGCGTTGAAGGGAGACGAGCATGCCCGATTTTTGCGACGACGGCCCACCGATAAAGGGGACTTCTCGTCGCACGACGCCTTCGCCAGCATAGGTTTGAGAGCCATCGGCCAGGGTGAATTCAAATCGGACTTGCGATCCAACGGGGCGCGTCGTGCGCGTATAGATGAAGAGTCCGCGCTTGGAAAGCAGGGGCTTCATGCCTGCGATGAGCTCTTCCTGCGTAGTGTATCTTAGTGTTGCACGAATAACTGCAATTTGCGATGTCACATCGACCCCCATGAGAGAAAGCGTGAATAAAGTGCACCTACTCGTTCTAACATACCATAACTTGCCAAAAGGAAAAATATTTAGAATTATTCGCGTTCTGGAGTGGATGTGGGAACGCAGGCATAAAAAAACATAAAAAAAAGCGGAGCGCCGCCGCGCTCCGCAAACCAAATCAACTCTGCGCCGCCGTAGGCGTCTTCGCAGAGCCGTAGGCAAGATGGGGGAGGAGCGCCGTCGCGCTCCTCGTATCGACTATTCGTCGTCTTCGTCTTTGGCACCACCGAACGGCGATTCCTTGATGATCTTTGCTTCGAGGTTAGAGGGAACGTCTTCGTAGCCTTCGAATTCCATGGTGAACATGCCCTGACCGCTCGTCATGGAGCGGAGATCGGGGGCATATCGTTGGATTTCGGCGAGTGGGCAGATGGCGTGGATGATGGTCTTTTTGTGTTCGGGATCCATGCCCAAGACGCGGCCACGACGCGACGTAATATCGCCCATGATATCGCCCACCGATGCGCTCGGGATGGTGATATCCATTTTATAGACGGGTTCGAGCAATTTCACGCCGCCTTGTTCGAGCGCGGTGCGGATAGCTTTTTTGCCTGCCATTTGGAAGGCGACTTCTTTCGAGTCGACGGGGTGATATTTACCATCGATGAGCTCGACGGCGACGTCGGTCACGGGGTAACCGGCCATTGGGCCGCTTTCCATACGGCTGACGATGCCTTTTTCGACGGCGGGAATGAATTGGCGAGGAATGGCGCCGCCGACGATTTGATCGACGAATTTGAACCCTTCACCGCGCGGCAACGGTTCGGCGTTGATGTAGCAGACGCCGAACTGACCGGCACCGCCCGATTGTTTCTTGTGTTTGCCTTCGATGCCATTGACGCGTTTTTTAATCGTTTCGCGATAGGCGACGAGCGGCAACGAAACGTTGACTTCGAGTTTGAATTTTCGTTTGAGTTTTTCGATCGCCATATCGAGGTGTTGTTGCCCCATGCCGCGCAATGTGAGTGCGCGACCGAGTTCGTCGTATCCCGTCGAAAGCGTCGGATCTTCGTCGATGAGTTTGTCGATGGCGACTTTGAGCTTGTCTTCTTCGCCCTTTGTCTTCGTCGTCACGTTGAATTCCATCATGGGAGCGGGGTATTGGATCGTCTTGAACGTGAAATCGATGCCGCAACCCAACGTATCGTTTGTGCGCGTATCTTTGAGTTTGGCGACGCTGATGATATCGCCGAAGACGCCTTTTTCGATGGCATCGCGGTTGCTACCGCGCAAGACGTAGAGCGATCCGAGGCGTTCGCCGTCGCCCGTGCGCATATTCGTCACGGCGCCATCTTCGGGCACGTTGCCGCACATGACGCGGAAGATCGTCTGTTTGCCCGTGCGTTCGTCGAAGAACGAACGGATGACGAGCCCGGCAAACGGTTGTTTGGCGTCGCAAGCGAGTTTTTCTTCGGCTCCGTTGCGAATAATCGTCATTTCGTTGCGATCGACGGGGCTCGGTGCATATTTTGCGATATTGTCGAGCAACAAATCGATGCCGACGAGGTTGATAGCCGCCGTGTAGACGACGGGGACGAGCTTGCCGCTACGGATGGCACTGGGGAGAGCCGCCAAGCACTCTTCGTGCGACAATTCCATCGTTTCGAGGTATTTTTCCATCAATTCGTCGTCGGTTTCGGCGACGGCTTCGATAATCGTCTCCCACGCGGCTTCGACGTCGGCGGCAAATTCCGCCGGAATATCGGTTTCTTTGCTCTTGCCCGTCGCGCCATCGTAGACATAAGCCTTATTGCGGATGACCGAAATGACGCCTTTGAACGTTTCGGCAGCGCCCATTGGGATTTGGAGCGGAACGGGTGTAAACTCCAATTCCTCTTTCAAATCGGCAATGCATTGTGCGGCATTGGCGCGTTCTTTATCCATTTTATTGATGACGATCATGCGAGCAAGGCCGAGTCGTTGGGCTTCGAGATAGGCGCGCGACGTCTGCACTTCGACGCTATCGGGGGCGCTGACGACGACGAGCGCCAAATCGGCACCGCGCATCGCCGTAAACGAGTCGTAAATAAAGTTGCCATCGCCCGGAGTGTCGATGATATTGACCTTCTTGCCGTTGTGCTCGCACCACGCAAACGCCGTGCCATTGGAACCACCGCGCTTGACTTCTTCTGGCTCAAAGTCGAACGTCGATGTCCCCGCCGTCGTGTTACCAAATCGCGTCGTGACACCGGTTTTCAACAATATCGCCTCACCTATCGTCGTCTTTCCGCTGGCGCCATGACCGACGAGTGCTACGTTGCGAATATCATTTGAATCAAAGAGGGTCTTAGCCATTCTCAATCTCCTGGTCGAGTAAATTGCCCTGCATGGGCGGTTGATGTGCGCGTAATCTAGGACGTTGCACGCCATTCGTCAAAGATTATTCGCTTCTATACACTTATTTTCGTCGACTTATATCACACTAACAACTACATGCAACTACTATTTTCGCCTTTTTGTCATTTTTTTTCGCCACTGGTGCACATTTTCTTGAGTCTCTATATCGATTGCATATAGAATTTTTGCCTTGTCTTTTTTGCCCGTCTTGCGCGTCTTCTGCGTTGGCTTCGCCATTCGGGTGGGCGCCCTATCTCGCTAACGCTCAATACGGGCTTTGGGCTACGCTATTGCCCTTTGGGCAATACGCGTAGCGGCTCCGGCTATGTGCTCGGGCGTTCCGCCCTTGCGCGCATACGCCTACGCTGGGCTCCGGCTATGTGCTCGGGCTGGCGCCCTTGCGCGCATACGCCTACGCTGGGCGGCTATTGGCGCAAGGCCAATACGCCGCCCAAACGCTTCACCCAATTCTCTTCCCCACCGCCCACTCCCCTCCCTAACCATCGCCCCAAACGTTTTGCCCAATTCCCCTCCCTCACGGCCAAAGGCGATTGTGCCGTGGCAACGCCACGGTGCAATCGCCTTTGGCGGGGGGCGTGGGGGG
>ERZ1026772.835-NODE-835-length-19750-cov-5.220462_pt1 | contig 19750 bp, 18 predicted proteins | sample MGYA00380124_ERZ1026772 | MGnify/ENA primary metagenome ERZ1026772 (study PRJEB33269, sample SAMEA4719760) | human gut metagenome | biome: human-associated habitat; feature: organic feature; material: feces | place: Cameroon | collected 2013-10 ...
CATCTCGCGGTAAATCTCGGGCTGCTGGCGGGCAGCGGTCAGAGAGGCGAAGGGGGTGAGGATGGCCTCGGGAACCCCCGCCGAGCGAGTCAGGATGGTGGCGTAGAGGATGATGAACGCAGCCGCGCAGGCGAGCACGATATTGAAAAGCACTCGCCTCCGTTCCCCGACCCGCTGGCAGAGCATGGGCCAGAGAAGGAGCAGGGACAGCAGCAAAATGCACACCGTCCATGGGTTCATTGCGTAGATTCGTCGAAGCATCGTGTGTTATCGTTTCAGGCGGCGCATGACGCGGGCCAAAAGGCTCTTGCTTCGGCGTTCCTGCGCCAGTTCTTCTTCGGTCGGTTCGCAGCAGGCAGAAACCAAATCGGCAAAGGACGTTTGACCGTAGCCCTCCCAAAATTCATCATAGCGGGCGGGCTTTTGAATGGGTGTAAGCACCGCCGGGTTAAAGGCAAACGCATCTTTGGCTGCGGGCTGGAGTTGCAGCTGATCCTTGCAGCCTTCCAGCAGGCTGCGCCCCTTTTCACTGTGAATCAAAACGAGGGATGTTCCCTGTGAGTTATAGGCGTCCGGCTGGATTCCCTTGACGCCCCAATAGTCCGCAAGCGTGATGTCGCTGCAACGCTCGATCCCTTTGAACTTGCACACAAAGCAGGAGCTGCGGGAGTACAGTCCCTTGATAAAACCACGCTGATAGGGGCTTTCGGCAGCGGGCTGGGTGAACTCTCTGCCGTTATCAAACGCGGCGCGAATATGGTACGCCTCCCAGCCATTTGCCTTGTTGCGGAAGGAGAACGAGGTCAGCTTGCCGCCATGCTGCTTCTCCAGTTCCGCTTTATATCCCTCCCACACCAGAGGCGACGGAACACTGTGGCAGGCGGTATCCTGCGTGATCAGCGTATCATAATCCCGGCCGAGATAGCTTTTCAGCGCTGCGACCTGGCACGGCATTCCGCTGAAATAGACCCAGCGCCCGGCGGCCAGCGCCGCCTTGACCTGCGCATAGCAGTCACTCGGAATGCGGCCTTGGACATACTTGGAGCTGCAAAGCGCAGAAAGTTCCTCCACGCTCTCAGCAGCAGTATGTACTACATGAAACTGTCCGTCAAAGGCCGCGCCAAACACGATACCGCCCCGGCGGATGATCTCCGCTGCCAGCACAGGAAAAATCGCGCCGGACGAGGATCGGGGCAGGAGCGCTCCGTCCTTGGCGTAGCCGGTTAGAACATCCGTATGCGCCGAGGTCTGCGGCAAAACGGAAACCGGACATTTTCCGGTGCAGAGGCCGCAGTCGGTACACGCTGCGTCATCAACGACAGGGCGCAAAAAGCCATGCGCATCCGGCTGCATTCTGACAGCCGCTGATGGGCAGACCGCAGCGCACACCCCGCAGCCGGTGCAAGCATCAATTTTTTGAGCGACGTTCATATGTAAGTCTCCTTCGGTTCTTCAAGGAGTGATAGCCAAAGCCCAATAGTAGGCATATTGCTGTCGTAATCGTAAACAGAAAAAAGTTCGCATTAACAACTCTCCGCAGCGCAAGAATGACAAGCGGATGCCAGAAATATGTAAAATTAGCCGTATCACGGCAGGCCGAAGCAATCTTGCCTTTCCCTTCGAGCGGATAGACAAGACAAATCTGAAACAGAAGAAACAGCAGCGGATAAAGGAATACCGTGATTTCGATTGTTCTTGACATTCCTGTGACAGTCACAGCAACAATTTCAGTCACGAATAGCAGTGCCACCAGCGTGGTCGCAAACAGCAGATGTTTCTTGGAAATGCGCAGTTTCAGCTTTCCTTCCGAAATCATCCACCCCAAAGCGGTAAAAGGAAAGCCCATCAAAAATATCCGCCGAACACTCAAAAACCATCCACTGTCAAACAGTGTACTCATAATCGGGAGCCTGCTGCCGATGCCATAATACGACGTTCCCAAAAGCCCAACGGCATAGCAAAAAACTGCCAGCGGAAGCAGCTCTTTCGTCAGCTTGAATTTGCAAATCAGGTAGATCACTCCCATGGAATAAATGACACCCACCATGTACCATAGATGATAGTAACTGCCATTGAACAGGAAATCTATCAGCATCCATTTTTTCGGTTCACGCAACAGTATAGGGTTTTGTAGAAATATAAAGGCAAAATAAGCCAGCGATACAAAAACATATACTTTTATCAGTTTCAAAAGAGTACCCGCAATAGCGGAGCAGCCCTTCCGGACATAGCCTTTTTGAAGAAAATAACCACTGGTGCAAAAGAAAAATGGGACAGCCACGCGGGTCAGTATCTGAATATTGCCGTTGGCGCGATCTGAGAACCACATAATCGCTTGTGTGTGGATCGCAATGACAAGAATCGCCGCAAACAGACGCGCAATATCAATGCTGTTGATACGGTGGTTCGTTTCCATTTTCTCTTCCTTTCATGCGTGTAAAGATTTTCAATACCGGGTCTTTAATGAACGCTCTTTCATAGTCGTTCATCATGAAGAAATACGCCAAAACCCAATAAATCAGGGTATAAGCCGCGGCGAGGGCAAAAAAGATCAGCCAATTGCTGATATGCAGCGCGTCCAGAATGAACCACCCCACCGTCCCCATGACCAGCATGACAGGGCACATATGCAGGATGTTCTTCCAGAACAACGGGATATCAATGCCGATTTTCTTATAGTAATACCAGTTGATAATCAGAATGTTGCCCACCACATAGGCAATGCAGGTAGCCATAGCCGCGCCGATGATGCCGTATGCTTCCACCCACCAGAAGGTCAGTCCGACATTCAGCACAGCGATGCAGAGGTATACGACAGAGCGGAACTGGTGCCTATTCATAGCATAGAGAATATTCAGTCCGGTGTTCTGAATCAGGGGCACGGTCACCGGGATCATCACCAGAAGCGCCACATAATAGGCATCCTCGTACCCAGCACCCGCCCATAATGCGACGAACTGCCGTCCAAACGCCACAAATGCAGACACGACAAAGGAAATCAGCAAAAATTGCAACCGCCCGACCTTGATGAACAGGGCTGTAAACTCCGATGGTGGAGTGTTCTTAACAGCCATTTTTGTCACCTTCGGCATAAGAACACCGCTGATTGCCGTTGACAGGCTCGTTATGTATGTGTTGAAGGTCGCACCGATGTTATAGACCGCTGTAGCTACTGCGCCAACGGCCCAACCGATAATGAGCTTATCTGTGGACCAAAAGAGGATGTCAACAATGTTTGCCAAAAACACAAACAAGGAAAAACGAATGATCTCGCCAAGAAGTCCACCACCGACAGGCTGGAAGCAGGGACGGATATGCATCCGTCGAGTTACATATACAGTGTAGATGGCATAGGTAATAAAATTCAGGACCGTCGCAGAAAGCACAAGACCGATAGAGCCAAAGCCCATGAACAGCAGCACAAGATTCAAGCATGGTGATACCACGCTTGTGATTAGTGAAGCCGTTTTGCTAAAGATAAATCTCTCGTGGGCCAGAATCATGGAGCTGAACACATTGAAGGGCATGAAAATTGCCGTGTTCAACGTCATCAGGCGTACCAGACGCTCCAGCAGAAGGAGCTCGTCCGGCATAAGGGATCGTCCATAGAATCCCAAGTGGAAGGAGCAGAATGTGCCGACCAGCAGAATTGCAGCGCCGATTACTGAGTATATCTTGATGAACAGGCCAAAGACGCGCTGTTCTCCGTCCAAATCTCCCTCTGCGCGGTATTTGGCAAGGTAGCGGATGATCGAGCCGCCGATGCCGAAATTCAGCAGGCCGATATATCCCATAACCGACTGTGCAATCCCGTAAATGCCATACTCCGCCTGCCCCAGCATACGGAGCATGATGGGCGTATAAATGAATGGAATCAGATTGCCGATCAGCAGGTTCAGATAGGACAGCAGCGCACCTACCTTGATCTCATCGCGTTTCATGCGTTTACAAGTTCCTCCAATGCCTTGCGCGCCTCGTCGGCTCGGGCAATATAGCCGGGAAGCGTCTCGTTGAGGTGCGCCCGGATGGCATCGCGCTTTTCATACAGGCGAACGAATGCTTGGGTCAGCTCATCGCTCTCCTTGAGCTGCTGCACCGGCAGAACGTAGCCATCCTCCGTGCCGAACAAATCCCGAGCAATGCCGCGCGCTTTGACGGAGTAGCCCACCACCAGTGTCGGAACACCGGTAGAATATGCAGCGATGGTCGCGTGGGTTCGGGCACCAACGAAGAATCTGCATTGAGAAATGATATATTTCAGTTCCGGCGCGGTATGATCGTCTACCAAAATCAGCCGCTGGTTTTGGCCAAAATCATCGTACAGCTGCTTGAGCGGAATACGGTCGTCATTGTTGGCCCAAACGACATGTGGGATCAGGGCAATATAGGCGTCGGTATTATCTAGAATATATTGAATCAGCTCCCTATAGTTGGCATATGCCGCACCCTGATTCTTTTCGTTGTTGATAATCATTGGGCTGATATTGATGCCGATGACCTCTTTTTGCAGGAAGAAATCTTCGATTTCGCAAGCCTTTGCTTTCATAAGGAAGGCAGGATCCGGCATTAAAAGCGCATTTGCACCAACTTCTTTGACCGCGGCATAAGTTATGCTCTCTCTGGCCGCGACAATGGAATAATTCCGCAAATCCTCGGCAACATCCTCTTCTGACGCAACCTCAGGCTCAATGGAGCAGCCCCAAAGCGCAGTTTTAATTCCCTGCTTCAAAAAAGCTCTGTTCAAATATGCATACAAAGCGGTGTTGCCATAGCAATAATTATCGCCGCCAATGGAGAAGGCAATGTCTGTGCTGCCTTTGCAGCTTTTAATAGCGTACAAATAATATAGCCCATCCATATCGGTGTAATTGCCGGTAAGCTTCAATTTTGCATAAGCCTTTAAAAAGCCAAAATCCTTTTTTCGCGCCTCTTTAGCCGATTCAAGCGCCGCACAGATATCAAGACCGTATTGCGCATCTTCCCGGCAGTTTTCTGAAAGAATTCGGTATTCATTTGCACCCAAAAGCTCGACGGTTCCGCGACTGATTGCTTCACCGTGGTTTCCAGCACCACCGTTGCCATACATGGTGATTTTCATTGCTCAACACCTTCTATCCATCAATTAGTTTTTCTATTTGCTTCATGACCCGATCCGGGGCGAATTGTTCTGGACACACCGTGTTTTCTTTAATGCTCTGATAAAGAGTCTTGTCAGTCAGAATAGACAAGACTTTTTCTGCTAGCGATTCCGGTGACTGCTCCGTCAATAGGCCGTTAACGCCATCCACAATAAACTCACACGGCCCACGTGATTTCGTCACCACGCAGGGAACGCCAAGCACCATAGCCTCTAAAACCGTCAGTCCCTGGGATTCAATATATGATGGATGAACGAACAAGTCTGCATATTTCATGTAGGGGTAGGGATTAGTCTTGCTTCCTTCCAGAATTACATGATCCTTTAGGTCGTTCTCAACAATCAAGGATTCTAATCTTGCTTGCTCAGAGCCATCACCAACAATATGCCACACGAAGTCCGTACTCATATCCCGCAGCGTTTTTGCAACTGGAAAGACATTTTCAAAATGTTTCTCTGGCGCAAGGCGGCCTACCGAGACGATATGCAGCGCATCGCCTGTATAGGGTGAATTTGTAGTCTTCCTTCCAATTACCTCAGCATCCAACATATTCGGAATGCAGACCAGTTTATCGGCAAGCCCCGGTAGCTGATCTTGCAGCATTTCCTTACAGGACTGCGATACTACGGCCACTGCGTCCATCCTGCTGCACATATCACCGTAGGCCGCACAATCCACATTGAACTCACCGTGGTGCCACCAAGTGATTTTCCTATCTGCCTGAACGGAGTACGCCGCCAAATCGGAACAAATCCCCGGTCGAAATCCAATTACGCAATCGTAATGGTGTTTTCCAAGCAGAATCGTTGCAACACGTTTCAATGCGCATACGCCGAAGAACTTTTGTAGCAAGAACAAGAAACGCAATCTCAGGCACATCCAATCGTGCGCTACAATACACCGCCGAATCGATGACGCAAAACTTCCATATGTATGATGAATGTCTCGAAACAACACTTTCACTTCAGGCGGCAATTCTGAAGCATAGTCGCCGATGTCCTCCAGTAGCAAGAGATCAACGGCGTATTTTGTATAGTCCATATGCTTGAGAATATCTGCAAGCGAACGCTCTACGCCCCCGGCATTCAGATGTCCATTGATGAAAAGGATATGCTTCATTTTTCTGCCCCGTTCCGAACATTCGACAGTAGTGAGACAAGCCGACGAAGCCCTATCGACCGATAGCGAATCGACCAGTACAGCACCTTAAATTGAATCGGATAGGGGCTTACGTCAAACCCCTCCATCATGCGCACTACGCGGGGATGGTCCATAACGGCCTTTACCTTCCGATTCTGCTCCCGCCGAGTCAGCGCGGAATTGCACAGGATGTAATAAATCTCCGCTCTGGCCAGATAGAACATATTGGACTTGATCTGCTGGGTAAAATCGTAGTCCTCGCATTTGGAGAAGAAATTCTCTGTTTCCTCATTGATCTTTAGATAGCTGTCCCACCACCAGGGCTTATACGTCCGGGATACCGACCCTTCCGTTGTGCGGTAATGGTAGAATTGTTCGCCTTTCAGGTAGGCAAAAGAGTTCGCGCAATACAGCACTTCGGAGCCAAAGGGGGCGTCCTCACTGACATGAATATCCTCCCGATAGGAAAGCTGGTTTTTAACAACGATGTCTCGCTTGATAAGCAACGCCCAGTTTGAAATGGTAATTGGGTATTCGATACCGTCCATAACCAGATGCGGATATATTTTCTCCCGCATCTGTGCCTTATCATAAAAGCCCGCATTCACGTTGGGCTGGGTAAAGGGCGTCTCCGTTTTACCCTGAAAACGCACATAATCGCACAGCGTCACATCCGCGCCGGTGCCCAACATTTTTTCATACATCTCCGGTGAGACCCAGTCATCCGAATCCACGAAGGCCACGTAGTCCCCGGAGGCCGCGCGAATCCCGGCATTCCGCGCGGACGCAGCTCTGCCGTTGGGCTTGTGGATCACCTTCACCCGCGCATCCTGCTCCGCATACCGATCACAGAGAGCGGGGCTGGTGTCTGTGGAGCCATCATCCACAAGGATCAGTTCAAGATCTGTGAGCGTTTGGCGAAGAATGCTGTCCACGCACTCCTGCAAATATTTCTCGGCATTGTATACCGGAACAATGACACTGACTTTTGGCATGATTTTCTCTCCCTCAGCGGCGTAGTTCTTTCCGTATCCGGCGTATAATACGTCCGATTTTTGCTCGGATTTGCTTTCTTTTCGGCAGCCAGCTCATGGAATACCAGTGGATCGAGTAAGTGTTCTCCGTTTTTGTCAGCTTGCCCGTTACGCTGTCCAGCGGGTTGAAGTAGTCCGCCGGATAGACGTGAATCCCGGCAACCAACTGCTCCTGCCCGCTGCGCACAAGGCCGAAGCGCTCCATCACGTCCGTATTGAGATGCGGGCAGCCTACGGGCGTGACGCTGCCATCAGCACCGGCAAAGTGCAGCTTTTTATATTCCTCGATCATCGCCTGAATCACCGGATGGTGGGCCTCAGCGGCGATGGTCAGACCGGAGGCAACATACTGATCGTTCTCAAATCCAATGAATCCCTCGTCATCCAGCAGCGGCGAAATGTCCCGCAGCACCTCCACATCGGTGTCGAAATACACGCCGCCGTACTGCTCCAGCACGACAAGGCGCATAACGTCGGACACGAAGGCGTACTTTTTCGCGGCATATGCCTCCGCCATGAAGGGCATGGCGAGATAGTCGCAGTTGTCCTCATTCCACTCGCGGATCTCAAAATCCGGGCAGAACTTCCTCCAGCTGGCGATGCACTTCTTGGCAAGCTCCGGCTTTTCACCGCGGCCAAACCAGCAGTAGTGGATGATTTTGGGGATCATGGGTCAGTCCTCCATCAGCGCGTAGATCTTCCCGACCTCCGCGCTGTTCGTATAATCTCTCTTTGCGCAGTTCTCCGACAGCTGCTGCATCCGGGCGGGGTCGCGCAGCAGCGCGGCAATTCCGGCGGCGCAGCCTGCATTGTCCATGGGGACGATCACGCCGTCCACTCCGTCCTCCAGCTGGCTGCCGGAGGTAGCGTAGTCCGTGATGACGACAGGCTTGCCCAGCAGCTGCGCCTCGCGCACGGTGACGGCCTTGCCCTCGTAACGGGAGGGCTGTACATACAGGTCGCAGACGCGCATATAGGGATAGGGGTTGTCCTTTTTGCCGAGGATGATGACGCGCTCCTGCATCCCGGCCTCGTCGATCTTCTGACGGATCAGCGGCTCATCTCCGCCATAGCCGATGAGATACCACTTCACGTCAAGTCCGTCCGCCGCCAGACGGCGGCAGATATCCGGCACATTGTCGAAGTTTTTCGCCTCGCAGAAGCGGCCAACGGAGAGCAGGGATATTCCGTCATCCGTGGGCATATCGGTCTGAGGCATTGCCGCCTGCCTGCAAGTCAGCTCCCGGGGCAGGATGTTCTCCACCGTTCGAACCTTCTGCGCCAGCTCCGGGAAGACGTTCTGAAAGCTCTCGGACGCCTGTTCAGACACGCCGCAGATGGCATCATACCCTTCCCACATGGCAAGCTCCGCCGAGCGGTCAAAGGTCAGCGCCGTGTAGTCCGTGTGGATCCACGCCGCGTATTTCTTCGCCCTCACCCGCTCTCGCACAAAATAATGCGGCGTCAGGAAGCTGATGGCAAGATCGTAGGTCTTGCCGGAGATTGGCGGCATGGACCGCAGCGTATACTTGTGGCTGTAGGTCAGCGCGGTGACGGACGGCTTGTCGCTGGGATGCTTCCGGTCGAAGCGTCTCGCGGCAAACTTGCCACTCAGCCGCCCGCATAGCACGCCCAGCTGTCCGCTCTTGACGAGCGACGCCATGGGCACAGCCAGCGAGGCGTACTGCGGAATCTCCGGCAGGAGCTTTGCCTTGGGATTCAGATACGGCATCAGCTCGCCGCTGTGCCGCATCAGAAAGAGGTCAACGTCATAGCGGTCATAGTCGATGGCGTCGAGTAGCCCCAGCAAGCTGCGCTCCACGCCCCCAAGCTCCATCGCTTGGGAGAAGATGAGAATGGATGGTTTTTTCATAATATCACTTCAACAGTTTCTTAATCAGTCTTCTATATTTCCCTGCTGCGATTCGCCCTAAGAGAGCGTTGTCAATAAACTCAACATCAGTCTCCTGAATTGCTTTGCGAATCCCTGTAGGATCCTTCTCTACGAAGTCTCTTTGCCGTACCGCTTCCTCTATCTCAAGGATGCCGCAAACTCGCTTGATTTCCTCGCGCAGCGCATTCTTATCATATTTTCCGCTCAGCGCACACATTTCAAGCCATGAAAGCACAATGTTTTTCATCTCCACCGCCATCAGATACTCCACATTCTGCGGCATCGGATGGCGTTGCGCCAGTTCTTTTTTGAGGCGGTATAGGCTCAAAAAATCATCTAACATATGGGGCATGAATTTTGAGGTTCCGCCGCCGATTCGGTAGTTGTACACAACATCCGGGATAATCACCAATCTTCTTGTTTCGGGAAGCACTCTAAGCGTAACACTCAAATCCTCACCCATGAACTCGACAATCGGTGGAAAGTCAGATGCGCGCGTGATCAGCTCCGTCTGGTAAAGCTTGCCCCATAGGTTTACCGGATAATCACTTACACCGAAGCAACTTACATATACTTCGGAAAGAATTTCTGCATTCGGATATACTCTAGGGCCATCAACAGAAAGGCAGGGGCTTTGAAAGCGGCTTGGAATTGTGATTTTCCGGTACACGCGGCGCATATTACCGCAGACACAATCTGCTTGCTCCTTCTCTGCTGCCGTTACCAGCTTTTCGAGTGCATCTCTCGGCAAGGTGTCATCCGAATCGCAAAAGGCGATATACTTTGCTGCCTGTGCTACATCCGAGAAAATGCCTGTTTTTCTTGCCTCCACACAGCCTTTGTTGATCTGATGGATCGCTAAAACTCGCGGGTCCTTCTGTGCAAAGGATTCGCATATAGCACCACTGTCATCGGTAGACCCATCATCCACAAGGATTAAAATGAACTGCCGATATGTCTGCGCCAAGACAGAATATATGCATTTCGTAAGCTTCTTCTTTCCCGTGTTGTAAACAGGAATTATGACTGCAATTTGGGAGGGCATCTCTGTACACCCGCCTTTCTCCTGATATACCCCGTCAGCATCCAGCCCGCCGGGGTGCAGAGCACCGTCAGCAACTTTTTGGGGGATTCTCGGATATAGTTTTTGTTGCCCGCAATCTGGCTGCTGGAGCAGTAGTGGATGCAATCCATCGCCAGTCGCTTAAAGGACTCCGGGTATTGCATCTTCACCGTGCGCCAGAAGGCGAAGCCCTTGGGGTTTCGCAGATACTGCCGGAGCATGTTGTTGCTGGAGCCGTCCGGCTGGTATTCTACATTGCATAGCACCTCATCCAGCACCGCAAGCTTGTAATCCTGATCGATCAAAAGATACTTGTAGGCCAGACTGACATATTTTTCGCCCTCAAACACCGGGTACTCGGGATAGGCGTTGATGACATCCGTCCGATAGATCAGCTTTTTGTCACCGGCACCGCCCGCCGCGTAGTAACCGGAAATGGTGGTCTCGGATAGTCCGTCAGAAAAGCCTTTGCCGATGATCTTTCCATTGAAATCCGCATCAAGGCCGACAATGCCAGCGTAGCCCTTCCCTTTGACCTCGTCCCACTTGCGCAGGATCTTCTCCACCGCGCCGTCTGCCAACATATCGTCAGAATCAATGCAGGTGTTCAGCTCCGTGTGGATATTGGCGTAGGCCACGTTGTGGGCGGTGTGCATACCGCCATTTTCCTTATAGATGTATTGAATTGTAAACCCGTTGTCGCGGCTTTGCCAATCGCGCACCAACTCGGCGGTGTTGTCCGCAGAGCCGTCATCCACGATCAGCCAGATAAAATCCTTACAGCTCTGGCGGCAAAGGCTTTCATAGGTGCGCGGCAGGGTGTGTGCGCGATTGTAGGCAGGGGTGAAGATGGTAAGGATGTGATCAGCAATTTTGTTCATAAGCCTTCAAATAAAACTCCTGTAGTTTTACTGCTTCTGTGTTGATATCGAAGCCGCGCGCTACGATTTCGGCTCGACGGTCGGTGCGGGGGATGGCTCGCTTCGCAAGGATCTTCTCCGCCCAAGCGCCCGGGCTTGCGGACAAAGGCATGACATCCACCAAGCCCTCAGTCAAAATGCACTCGGGAGGAACCTTGTCGGAGATAATGCACGGCAGTCCCACCGCCTGCGCCTCGACCATAGTAACCGGCAAGCCCTCATACAGCGACGGGAGCACAAATACATCCATTGCCTGCACCAATCGCTCTACATCCGAACGTACACCCGTAAATATTACATCTGAAGAGAGCCCCAATTGTTCAGCCGTTTGCCTGATTTGCGTGTGCAGCGGGCCATCTCCAACCATAAGCAGTCTCGCATTGCTGTCCATTTTTTTAAGTTCAGAAAAGATTTTCAGGATGAACTCGTGATTCTTTTCTTTTGTGTAACGGCCAATATGCCCCACGACAAGCTGGTTTTGTCCAATGCCCAATTCATCGTGTACTACATTGCGCACACTTGGATTATAAGAAAAGCGATTCACATCAATAGCATTGTTCAGTACCGCATAATGATCTCCAGATACAACCTTGCTTCCAAAACGCTCTTCTCCTGCGGCTTCTGAACAGGCAAAAAAGTAGTCCGCCACATTTCTGGTGTTATAGGACATCGTTCGATATAAGTATGAGTGAAGACTGTGGTCTGTTCCAGCACTATGGCTATGCGCGATCGCATATGCTCCATATTTTTTCGCGATTGACAGGTAGATGGCCGCAGTACTCCCCAGATGTCCATGAACAATGGGATATTCCTTCGGATGTGCCTTGAAAAAGTCATTCCACCATTTCACATAGGTAAAGTGATTTTTCCCATTGTAGTGCGGACAGCGATAGATTCGTCCCCCAAGGCTCAGTATTTCTTCGTCAAACGCCGCTGGCTCGCTGCTGTTTTCTACAAAATCAAACTGCACCCTGCTGCGGTCGATATGGCGATATAGATTCATAATCATCGTCTCTGCACCACCGCGGTTCATAATACCGATGACATGCAGGACACGAATAGGCTCACTCATAGCTTTACCCCTTACTTTTGGGTCAGTTCTTCATAGTTGTGTTCAAAATCAATCAAAAACGGATGATGCTTCCAGACACGCTCTTCCTCCGGAGGAAGCTGCATGTAATCGCCGTATTCTACACGCAGGGTAGCGTCTGTATCTGCAACACACATATACTGCTTCCCGTTAAACTCAATTGTCTTCACGTTCTCGAATAGGTTTGCGGGATAATACTTGCGGCTGCTCCCGATGGTGCTCGGAAACACATATTGCAGGGATTCATCGCCGTTCCAACTGCGAATTTTCTTCTCTGCACGCTCACGCCGTACAGCGTATTTTTCTTTCGGCGCTTTAAGCAAAGCCCTCTCGACTTTGCCAATCGTTCCGCCCGAGCCGCTGGTATGTCCGCGGCTGTAGAGCAGATTCACGGCGCAGGCAATGTACTGGATCTTCCGCCCTATCTTGCCGGACGGAACCCGATCACCGGGAAAAATATCAACGAATATGCCTTTGTGGTAATGCTTTGCCCGTTCCGCCTCGTCCTGCAGGAAGGTCGTATGATCCTTCCTGATTTTCGTGAAGTTCTGCGTAAAATCCGAGTCAGTCCTTGTGTTTTGCAGGATATAACCTTTTGGCGCGGATTGGTTCCAAATGACAAGAAGCTTTTCATAGTCTTCTCTGGGCATCATCAGGTCAATATCATCGTCCCACGGGATAAATCCCTTATGCCTCATAGCCCCAATCAGAGTGCCGTAGGCCAGAGAATATCGTAAGCCATGCGCTGTGCAGACCTGATGGATCACATCCAATATTTCTTGCTCTGTTGCCCAGATCTGCCGCTGGACTTGATCTGGCGTTTGTGTCATGCTCATATGTCCTTTCTCTCCCGCAGATAGCTGGACGCATCCTTGAAGAAGCTCGCTACAATAATGAGAATGATAATTCCAATGGGAAAGGCCGCAATGATCGATACAGATTGCAGGCTGTTCATGGAATTCTCCGAGAATATCAGCGCGATGGGCAGAAGGATGAACACCACCGCCCAGAATGTGCGGATGCGTTTATCCGGCTCCTGCTCCGGCTTCAATCTCTTATACGAGTAACTCGAAACGACCATCGTCAGCGCGTCAAATGTGGTGGAATAGAATGCAACCATCGTGACCGCCAGCAGAATCAGGCCGAACTCTGTCAGCGGGAGCGTATCGAATATTTTCATGATTGCTTCGGAATAATCGCCGCCTGCCGCAATAAAGCCGGTAACGTCAAGGCCATGCTTGAGCTGCTGTGCAAGGCCGTAATTGCCAAGGATGATAAACGAGGTAAAGGTGCCTGCAAGGCCCCAGCCGTAACCGCCGAGGATCGTATTGCGAATAGTACGCCCCTTGCTGATCACGCCAATAAAGAAGGGCGTTGCAACGCACCAGACCATCCAATAGGCCCAGTAATAAATCGTCCAATTTTGCGGGAAGCTGGTTTCCCGCAGCGGATCCATCCACGTCGCCAGCCCGATGAAGTTCTGGGCAAGATTGCCGATTGCTGAAAAACCCGTTTCCAGAATATAGCGCGTCTCTCCGCCGCCAAACAGGACATAGGCCAGCAGCGCAAAGAAGCAATAACTGCAAATGGCGGCGAGCTTCGCGATTCCTTTCATGCCGAACCAGACCGTAAAGGTGTAGACTGCCGCGATCATCAAAAGGATTGCTATCGTTAACCCGATGCTGTCCTGCAGGCCAAACACACGGCTGATCGCTCTGGAAAGCAGCGGCGTTGCGAGAGAAAATGTCGTCGCTGTGCCTGCGATCAGCGCAAAAATCGCAGTCAGGTCGATCACACGCCCCCAAACTCCATCTACCCTGCTTCCCAGCAGTGGGCGGCAGGCTTCGGAGAACTTCTGCTTATCACGGCCGCGGATGTGGATCATAAAGCCGAATGCAACCGCAAGCACGATATAAAAGCCCCACGCGATAGGTCCCCAGTGGAAAAGCGGATAAGTTGATGCCCATTTCTGCATGCCGCCCATCATTTCCACCTGCGGCTCATTGGCATACAGTGCCCATTCGCACAGCGAATAAAACAGAATGTCCGCGGCCATAGTGGATGTGAAAATCATAGTACCCCATTGAAAAGAGCGATACTGCGGTTTTTCACAGTCGCCAAGCTTGATCTTGCCGAATCTGGAAAAGGCTATATAAAGCGTACAGCCTACAATGCCAACGCCGAGCAGTGCATAGTAGAGGCCAAAGTCATCCCCCAGAAATCCCCGTACCACGCTCAGAACGAGCTTGGAGTTTTCCGGGAAAATCATAAACAGCGCACATACCGTCAGTACAATCGCCAGCGGCACCAGCATAGATACCCAGTCAAGTTCTCTTTTCAGTGTGTCCTTTTTCATAGGTCAATTGAAACCGCCTTTATAGGATGGATCAGCCTCGCAAAGCTCTGTGAAGCTGTCGATTTCGCGCAAGTCTTTTTCTGAAATGGGATAAACGCCGAGCTGGTACTCATCAGGGTGGCAAAACATTGCAACATCATCCCAGTAAATGCTCCGATTTTGGTTTTGCACAAATTCCAGTTCCAAGTGCTTTCTGAGCCGCCGTCCGTCTTCTGCTGTCCAGCGTGACACGCTGAAGAGCTGCCAGCCGTGATCGCCGCCCGTGCGGCTGCACTTTGTCACAATCCCGTTTTCGACTGTCAGCAGCCATTCGTCTGTAGTGCTGTCCGTCCAAGCGCAGCTATACCCGGAGCGGGTAAATTCCCGGTGAAGGATTACCGGATTGCGGATGATCTGATCGCCGTCCAAAATGATCGCGTTGTTCAGATATTCACGCGCAACATAGAGGGACGCAATATTATTGCACTCCGCGTACCATGGATTTTCTATCAGCGTAATACCGCTGTATTTCTTAACCCATTCATAGAATTGCTCTTTGAGGTATCCGATCACGACGTAAATCTCATAGATTCCATTCTTGTGAAGCGCCGCGATGATCGTATCGATCATGCGCACACCATTGACTGCAACCAGCGGTTTGGGAATCGTCGAGGTCACAGGGCGTAGCCGCTGGCCGATACCCGCAGCCATAATGATCGCACGTTCTACAATATGTTCAGACATAATCTCTGCCAAATACCTCTCTGTATTTTCGGAAGAATATCTCGCTGTATTCTCTTGCGTAGTCATATTGACGTTGTGCGTAAGCACCGAACTCTACACCACAATGATGCTTGAACTCGCACCAGTTGCTCCACACAAGGCCGCTGACGGCGATATAGCAGTGCACCTTCATGCGGGTCAACTTGTCGCAACCGTCGATGAAGTACAGATCGATCAGTTTTTCAGCTTCCTCCCGATCATACATTGCATAGATAATAAACATTGCAACGTCCAGATGCGGATCCTGCATCCCCGCATACTCCCAGTCGATGAGCTTGATCTGCTCAGCGCCATTCGTATCGTGCACAAACAGAAAGTTATCCGGAACCGCATCAATGTGACAAAGCTGGATGCTCTTCGGCTGTTCGTCGATGAATCTCTTCAAACTGAGAACCGTCCGTTTCGTTTTATCGTAATCCGCATAAATGGAAGATTCGCCTTCCCAAAGGCTCTCGTAAAAATCCAGGCGTTCCCACAGATCAAAGCTGTGCGCAACATGCAGCCTGTTTGAATGGAACTCCCGCAGAGCCGCAATGCACTTTGCGACTTTCTCCCAGTTCCCGCTGTCGCAGACATGGGCATCGGTCAGGTATGACGCGATTTTGATTCCTGTTACCGGATCAAAATAATGAACCGTTTCGCTGATCCCCAGCGGTTCAATTGTACTGTAGACTGCGTGCTCCTGCGCACGGTTGATCAGGCGGTCGGTTCCTTCACCGGGGATACGAATAATGTATCGATTCCCTTTTACAAAGAAGGCGTAAGAACGGTTGGTCATGCCTGTTTTCATCGTCTGAAGCTCTTCCACTTCATCCGCCCGGCAAAAACCGCATGATTCAATTAATTGGGGGATAGAAGAAGTGGGCATACATTAATCTCCAAACATGCAATAACTCACAATAAGCACTGCGTTATCTCGTCATTGTCAAATACTCTTTTACTGTGTAACGGCTAAAATTCTCATCGAACGGAAGATTGATAGCATGGGCATAGTAGAAATATGCGATGTAGCAGGTAATCATTGCACTTTTGATAAAAGCACGATCCCGTCCAGGAATCCTGTCTACCATCCATGGGAGTGACAACACCTGAAAGACCAAGAAGTAATTTGCCAATCGGCCAAAATAGTTTGCCGTGCCGAACAGTCCCACAAACATAATCGCTCCGTTAAGCATGGACAAGTTTACGAACAGGTTTTGTTCTCGTGAACTATCTGCAAAGAACGACTTCCGATATAAAAATGATAGTATAAGGGGCACATTGCACACCAAAACACGGAAAATATTGACTCCTGCTCCACTAAATTCTTCAACCGTGTATTCTTCACCTATCATCGTCGTAATATTGATAATAGTCCCCATTAATGGCTGCAAGGCCAGACCTGCGGCAACAAACAGCGCGATAAAGAGGTAAGTTTTCTTTGTCCACGGTTTGTAGGTAAATATTGGCACAGATAGAAACATCAGTGCATACGGATGGATTGTCGATGCCAACAAGACACAGAGGACATACAGGACGTATTTTCTTTTCAGAAAGAAATGAACAGCCAGCAGACAAATAGCGACAGCTGCCGTCTGCTTGATGGCGGCGCACATAAATGAATATGCGCCGGTCGCAAATAGCAAGAAAATAGACAAAGAATATTTTTCAGAGTGCTTATGTAAGAAAAACAAATGCAGTCCAATGACGATTACAGACCAAAACATCAGAAAATCCTGCGATATAAGTCCGAGTGTTTTCAGCGATGCGTTGATCAAGCCGAAGCCGAAATTATTTCCTAATTCAAGGTTTATCCCATTTTTAAAATAATCCGGAAAAGCAGCAATAAGCTCATAGGAGCGACGATATGTCTCCGTATCATTGTACCATCTACGCAGGCCAGCAAAACCCGCCAATAAGATAAAAATCACAATAGAAAACAGCAACTGCCTATGCATTTTTTGCCCGTTCAACGGTCGAACGGCGACATGATCCGCGCACCACGCCAAGGCGATCGTTATGAGCATGAGGGTGACTAAATCGCGCATGTCAAATCTCCAAGTGTTTGATGGTTTCCGCCACGACGGCGGTTTTGCTGAACCTTTGCTCCATTCGCTCCCGGCCACGGCGGCCCATTTCACCCCGCCAGTTCTTCGGCAGCTCCACAAACCGCCGCATAGCTTCATACAGCGCGTCCGCGTCCCTCGCAGGGCACAGATACCCGCTGACACCGTCCTCCGCCGCCTCGCGGCAGCCGGGGATATCGCTGGTGATCAGCGGTCTCCCGGAGGCGGCAGCCTCCAGCAGCACATTGGACATGCCCTCATGATACGACGGCAGCACCACGCAGCTCGCCATAGCATAAAAGCGCTTCATATCCGACTGATAGCCGTGATACTTGACCACGCCAGCCTTTTCCAATTCGTCCATGAGGGGCTTATATCCCTCTTCAAATGAGCCGACGATGTGGAACTCCACGCCGTCGCCATATTCCTGCTTCATCTGCTTTGCGGCGGTAAACAGCTCGTCCACGCCCTTTTCGTGCATGACGCGGCCCACAAAGAGAAAGCGCACCGCCCCCTCCTGCGGGTAGGACTGATAAGGATAATCCTCTAAATTGACGCCTGCACCGCTCAGCACCACGTCGCGTCCCTTCGGCACAACGCCGGTGGCAGCGAGGGTGTCCCGGTTCCCGGCATTCTCAAAAAAAACGACCCTCGCGCCCTTCAACGCCGGTTTGTAGAGCGCCAGCACAAACTTCTTGAGCCAGCCGCCGTTTTCGATGGCGCTGCCAAGTCCCGTGATGTTCACAGCATAGGGGATGTGCGCCATCCGGCAGGCAAGGCCGCCGTAGATGTTGGGCTTGATGGTATAGGTCAGAACAAGATCGGGCTTGACTTCTTTCAGAATCGCCCGATATTGGTGAAAGAGCTTGCTGTCGTGTATAGGGTTCATACCGCGGCGCTCAATGGGCGTGTCGATAAAACGGCAGCCAAGCTGCACAAGCTCCGAAACGAAACCGCCGTCCGGCAAAGAGATATATACCTCGTGTCCTGCACCCAAAAGCGCTGCAAGCAAGTCCTTTCGAAAGCGGTACAGGCCAACATCGTTGTTGGCAAGCACCAGAATCCGCTTATTTGATTTTTCTCGCAGGGACTCCGACATAGGTTCCGCTCTCCTTGATATCCCGGATAATGACCGCACCTGCACCGATCGTGCAGTGGTCACAAATGCTTATGTTATTGCTGATGGCCGCTCCGATACCGATCCATGTGTTGCTTCCAACTGACACCGTTCCGCCGAGCCTCGCGCCGACGGAAATGTGGGCAAAACTGCCGATGTGGTTGTCGTGCTCCACGACTGCCGCCGTGTTGACGATGCTATGCTCTCCAATATGGGCAGACGGATTGATCACAGCATTTGCCATAATGACGCTGCCTACGCCGATTTGCGTTTTCAATGCAGAAACGACCGCAGATGGGTGGATTGCCGTGTACCAACGTACACCGTCAAGCTGTCGCGCGATCTTTTCACGAACGCTGGAATTTCCAATCCCCACCACAAAGGACGCTTCCGGGTATCTTGCGTAATCCGCAACCTTTCCCAGCACGGGAATGCCTGCGATCTCAGACGGGAGTGCCCCATTGTCGTCCAAAAAGCCCAGCAGCGTATCGCCGCTTCTTCGAACGATATCTGCAACGACTTTTCCGTGGCCGCTGGCTCCGATCACAATAACCTTCTCACTCATGAACCGCAGCCTCCGTTCCCGTAAATGCTTCCATCGTTGCGCTGCCTTCTGCGCTGATCCCCTCGCGGGCGAAGACGCAGCGGACGGTCATAAAGATAACCTTCACATCCAGCGCAAAACTGATGTTGTCTACATAGTCCACATCATAGGCAAACTTTTCTTCCCACGACGCAAGGTTTCGCCCGTGCACCTGTGCCCAGCCGGTGAGCCCGGGGCGAACGTTATGGCGGCGGTGCTGCTCGTCGTTATACAACGGCAGATACTTCACCAGCAGCGGTCTTGGCCCCACGATGCTCATCTTGCCGCGGAAGATATCCCAAAGCTCCGGTAGCTCATCCAAGCTTGTTGCTCTCAATGTGCGGCCAAACTTTCCCAACCGAACTTCATCTGGCAGCAGCTCACCGTTTTCGTCCCGCGCGTCGCTCATGCTGCGGAACTTATGGAGTTTAAAAATCTTTTCATCTTTCCCCGGACGCTTCTGACAGAAGATCACAGGGCTTCCGAGCTTCACACGCACAAGAATCGCCGTCACCACCAGCAGCGGCGACAGGACGATCAGCGCGCACCCGGACAGCACAATGTCCAGCAGGCGCTTGACGTATTTTTCATAAAACCCAGCCTTATGC
>ERZ1026772.836-NODE-836-length-19702-cov-115.484094_pt1 | contig 19702 bp, 18 predicted proteins | sample MGYA00380124_ERZ1026772 | MGnify/ENA primary metagenome ERZ1026772 (study PRJEB33269, sample SAMEA4719760) | human gut metagenome | biome: human-associated habitat; feature: organic feature; material: feces | place: Cameroon | collected 2013-10 ...
AAAGACTTAATTCAATTTTGCCTATCTTAAAGTGGAACTTAACTTTTTACTTCAGGCCGCGACACATTTTAGCATAATAGCTTGCACAAGCTTGACAATGCGCATAAAATAGTGGGGTATGGAATTTAGGAAGATTATTAACGTGGCAGTTATTGCCCATGTAGATGCAGGCAAATCAACCTTGGTTGATGCGTTTTTAGCACAATCACATGTTTTCTCAGATCACGATGAAGTGGTTGAACAGGTAATGGATTCTAATGATTTGGAAAGAGAAAGAGGAATTACAATTTATTCTAAGAACTGTTCAGTTAATTATAAGGACTATAAGATTAACATCGTAGATACTCCAGGACATGCTGATTTCTCAAGTGAAGTTGAAAGAATTATTAAGACAGTAGATACTGTTATTTTGTTAGTAGACTCAAGTGAGGGCCCTATGCCTCAAACTCGTTTCGTATTGAAGAAGTCGTTGGAGGCTAATTTAAGACCTATTCTATTAATTAATAAGATTGATAAGAAGGACCAAAGAGCAATTCAAGTAATTGATGAAGTTTATGACTTATTCTTAGATTTGAAAGCTACTGATGATCAATTAGATTTCCCTATCCTTTATGGTATTGCCAAAGAGGGTATTGTTAGATATGAGATGGACGATACAAACAATGATATCGAGCCATTGTTCGAGACAATTGTTAAGCATGTACAGCCTTATCCAAATGTTATGGATAAGCCACTTAGAATGCAAGTTAGTGCCCTAGCTTATGATGACTATATCGGTAGAATTGGTATCGGTAGAGTTTATGATGGTGTTATTAAGGCTAATGAAATGGTCACTGTTTGTGATTGTGATATTAAGAAGGAGAATCGTAAGATTGCCAATCTTTATAACTATCAAGGTTTAAAAAGAACCGCAATTACTGAGGCTCAAAGTGGTGATATCGTATTAATTAGTGGTATTGATAATATTGAAATTGGTGATACTATTTGTCAATTAGGTGATGTTGACCCAATGCCTCAAATTGATATTGAAGAGCCTACTATGTCTATGAACTTCATGGTTAATTCTTCTCCTTTCCAAGGTAAGTCTGGTAAGTTTGTTACTTCTAGAAATATTCGTGAAAGACTTGAAAGAGAACTAGAGGTAAATGTTGGTCTTAAGGTTGAAGAGACTGATTCTACAGATACATTTAAGGTTTCAGGTAGAGGTGAACTTCACTTGTCTATTCTTTTGGAGAATATGAGAAGAGAGGGCTATGAAGTTGCGGTATCTAGACCAGAGGTTATTTTTAGAACTATTAATGGTCAACTTTGTGAACCAATTGAAGAAGTAGTTTGTTCAGTACCTAATGATTATAGTGGTACTGTTATCAATTCATTGAACCTAAGAAAGGGTGAAATGGTTGATATTGAAGATGAAGGTTCTTATACAAAGATTATCTATCATGCTCCTACAAGAGGTTTGATGGGCTTTAGATCTGAGTTCATTAACTCTACTAAGGGTGAGGGTGTTCTTGTTAGAAAGTTCATCGAATATAAGCCTTATAAGGGTGAAATTCCTGAGAGAACAAATGGTGCTATGATTTCTTGTGCTACTGGTAAGACAATGACTTATTCATTGTGGAACTTGCAAGAAAGAGGCCAATTGTTTGTTGGCGCTGCTGAAGAAGTATATGAGGGTCAAATCGTTGGTGTTTCTAGTAAGATGCAAGATATGGAAGTTAATCCTACTGTAAACAAGAAGATGACTGCTGTTAGATCTACTGGTAATGATGAGGCTATGAAGCTTGTTCCTCATAAGCAATTCTCACTAGAAGAAGCTCTTGAGTTTATCAATGATGATGAATTAGTAGAAATTACACCTGATGCGATTCGTATTCGTAAGAAGTATTTGACTAACTTAGATAGAAGACGTCATTTGCGTGAGGTTAATAAAGGTTAATAGGAAGTGCGTTTGCACTTCTTATTGTTTGCATGCTAAAATGGTAAAAAATCTAATGGTAGATAGTTAGACAAATAATTCGAATAAGGAGAGTGCTTATATGAAGAAGTTTTTGTGTATCTTTTTACTTTTAACGCTATTTGCGTGTGCTGGTTCTATGGATTATTCATACAAGTTTAAGGACTTAACAATCAATATTCCTGTCGATGTTGTGTTAGAAAGCAAGGTAATAACTGGTGATTATACTGATTTAAGAGGGGATGATTATGTGATTACTATGCAGAAACTGCATAATAAAAATAACTTATCTTTCTATGATTTGAGAAAACAGTATGAAAATACAGCAATTTTTGAAAGTGGTTGTACCTTGGTTACCAACGATAGTAAGCATGCGGTATATAAGTACGGTGATTGTGGTTTAGCTTGTATCTATATGGGTAGTGATAATTCTTATTATTCTTTGATTGCCCAAGGTGAAAAAGAAGCTCTTAAGACTAACTATAATTGGATTCTTAAGGCTTTTAAGAATATTAAAGTGTAACGATGATTGAGTTCATCGTTTTTATTTGGTGAAGTCACAAAATGTGATTTCACCAAAAAAGAAAAGGCATATTCAGCCTTTATTCAGAATATGATACAAATAGTGCAGCATAGTCATCTGATGATTTAAGATAAGTCTTTAAAGCTTGTTTAGCACTTTCGTAGTCCTTGGCGTTGTGCTCAAATGAAACAGTAATACCAATGGTTTTGCCGGTGTATTTGAAAGTTACACCGTTGATTTCTTTTCCATCAATTTCTTTAATAATGTCCTTGATTTTTGTTGTTCCGACTTTAATAATCATCTTAATTTCCTCCTGTTATTTCAATAAAAAATATAAAAAGTCATCTAAGTTTTTAATCTTATCTATGTTGTTAAAAAGAAGATTGTTGTCATATAAAATATCACTTAAACCAGCATATAGTTTTCTAAAATCATCATTTGTATCTCTTTTTATTAGTATTAGACAAACTAAATTAATCTTTGATTTATTCCAAGTGACTTTAGTGTTGTTTACCATTACATATAATTTTGTGCTCAAGGCATTTTGAATATTTGAATGTGGTATCGCAAACTTATCAAAGAAACATGTTGATGATAAATTTTCTCTGCTTATCACTTGATTGTGAAAATCTTCTAAGACATCGTTATTGTCTAATGCCTTTTCACATAAGAAGTTAATCGCTTCATATTTATCCATCTTTTCATTTAAGACATAGAAAGTATCTTTTGTAAGATATTTATTAATCAAATTAGAAACTTCATTAGCATTCTTTTCTTTTATAAATGTAGTAATTGCTTCCTGTACCTTGATAATATCTTTATCAGAGGCAAATGGAGATACTATACATCTCCTAATGTTTCTATTAACATCTTCTTCGGTAGTGATAATTAGACAACTCTTATATAGTCTATAGGGAATATCAGATGTTGAGCTATAAAAGCCCATTATTTGAACCTTATAGCCAATTTCCTTAACAATCTTATCAGCCAAGATGGTGTTACTTCCTGGGAAAGATGATACTAAAATAATTGGGGCAATTGATGCTTTTTCGGCAGCTTGCTCAATCGCATAGCCAATATGAATGGCGATTAAATTAATTTCAACTTCTGGAATATTTATATTAAAGTTCTTTGCGATTTTAGAGGCAATGGATACAGCTACTTCATATACATATGGTGCGTTTTGTTTAATAGAAATATTAGTTGGAACATAACTAATAGAGTTCATGCATCTTTTGATCATTTCAGATACATGAAGACAAAAGACGCTTAAGAATTCTTGATAATCTATAGAAGTTAAATAATAGTAATTAAAAGTATCTTCGACAATTTCTCTTATCATTTTCACAAAAGAATCTGACAGGTCAAAGACTCTTGGTTTTTCACCATTTCTAGAAATAAAACCATCAAGAGTTTGTTCAATTTCTTTAATAGTTAATAATTTATTGATATAGTGCATATGAAATTTAGTTTCCAACATTTCATTAATCTTATAAGCCAAGATTCTAGCATCATAGTTTCTGATTGTACTTGGTGATTTTTCATAGGCATTAGAAATAATAAAAGGATTTCTAGAGATAGTAACTAAGAGATTAATTAAAAAGTTTATTTCATAGTATTTTGGAATAGTGTAACCATATTCATTTATTAAATTTTCTGTTTCTAAGCATATTTCGTTTACAGGAATATTAGGAAAATAGTCTTTGAAATTATCAATATCTGAAAAGAAAGAATAAGATTCATTGTGAATAATATTGCCTAATAATTGTCTCTTATTTTGTTCATCTCCAATAATGCTTACATGATTGTTTTTTCTTTCAATTTTTAAATCATATAATTTCAATTGAGCATTAATTTGTGGAAGCAATTTTAAAAATTTACTATTTGAAATATAAAAATATTCAGTAATTTCATTTACAATTAAACTATTATTTTTTATTAGGATATATTTAATTATCTTATCAACATTTTCTTCTTCTATTTGATAGTCAGCCAATATATCATCTATTTCTTCAATAAATGAATCATTTATAAGATAACCCTTATTATTCGAAATTATGATTTCTTTTTCTTGATTTATATGTTTAATATCGTTGATTAAAGTTCTTCTTGTGATATCTAAGTCAGAGGTAATTGCTTTTGAAGTAATATACTCATTACAAGAAGAGATTATCTTTAATATTTCAAGCTGTCTTATGGTGAATTTAACCATATTTATATTAAAACACAAAATGAATTATATTTTTTCACAATGGTGTGAAATATAAGAAACTATAATCATTTTACAAAGTGATATATTGCTCATGTGAGGTAAACATATGACTGGTAGAAAGTTTTTGTGGGGCGGTGCTACTGCTTCATATCAGTGCGAAGGTGCTTGGAACGAAGACGATAAGGCTCTAAGTATGTGGGACAAATATCTTCATGACAATAATTTAGAAAATGGAGATGTAGCTAGTGATCATTATCATAAGTATAAGGAAGATATTAAGCTTATGGCTGAGGGTGGTCATAATGCTTATAGATTTTCTATTTCTTGGCCTAGAATCATTAAAAACAAGGAAGGCGAAGTAAACAAGAAGGGAATTGAATTCTATAGATCTTTAATTGATGAATGTAGAAAATATGATATTGAACCTTTTGTTACTTGTTATCACTGGGACTTACCAGAATATTGGCAAGAATGTGGTGGTTGGTTGAATAAGGAAGTTGTCTATGCTTTTGCGAACTATTGCGAAGTATTATTTAAAGAATTTAGTGATGTAAAATTCTTTTCAACATTCAATGAACCAAAGTGGTTTATATTTAGTGGCTATATGTCAGGCAACTATCCACCAAATCATGTTGGTAATGTTCAAGAAGTAATTGAATGCTGTTATAACGTGATGTTGGCTAGTGCTTTGGCTGTTAAGAAATATAAAGAAGGCAACTATAATGGTGAGATTGGTTTAGTTGCTTCTTATCAAACAATTTATTCAGTTGGCGATAATAGAGAGGCTATTAGAAATGCTGAGAATTATTGTAATAATTGGCAAACAGAAACAGCGTGTCTTGGAAGATTTCCTGCTGATATGGTAGAGAAACTAAAGAACAGTGGTTATGACTTTAGTTTTGTGAAAGAAGAAGACTTAGAAATTATTAAAGATAATACAGTAGATTTCATCGGTCTTAATTATTATTCTCCACAATATGTGCTTCCATATAGTGGTGGTGAGACAAACGTTAAAGTTAATAATTTAGGTAAAAATTATAAGGGCGATATGAGAAGTGTTGTTAAGGGTTGGTTTGAAATTGATAACGATACTATGCAAAAGCTTCCTCATAATCCTTGGAACATGGTTAATAAGCCTGAGACGATGTATGATGCGGTAGCTAGAAATAATTATTTAAATAAACCTATGTATCTTACTGAAAATGGTTTAGGCATGTATGAGGATATTCATGGTGATTTAAATGATGATGAAAGAATTGAGTATATCAAAGAGAATGTTAGAGCTTTATTGAAGGCTAAAAAAGATGGCTCTGATATTAATGGTTACTTTGTATGGTCACCATTTGACTTATATTCTTGGAAAAATGGAACTGAAAAAAGATATGGTTTAATCGCGGTTGATTTTGAAAATGGTTGTAAAAGAATTCCAAAGAAATCATATTATTGGTATCGCGATGAAATAAATAGTGATTGGGAGGATGTAAGATGATCAATATAGTTTTAGTTTGTAATGCGGGTATGTCAACAAGTATGTTGGCAAAAAGAATGGTTGAAGCAGGAAAGGGCGAATTTGATGTTAATGCTTATAGTGAACAAGAGTATCTAAAGCACACTGATGTAGCCGACATCATTATGGTTGGCCCACAAGTACGTTATTTAATTGATCAAATTAAAGAACGTACTAATAATCGTATTCCGGTTGTAAGTATCAATCCACTTGCTTATGGAAGAATGAATGCAGCTGAAGTTCTTAAGCAAGCTAAAGAGATACTAAACAAATAAATTTAAGAGGAGATATTTATTATGGAGAAATTTATTGCGTGGCTTGAGAAGCATCTAATGCCTATCGCCAACAAAATTGCTAAACAAAGACATTTGATGGCTATTCGTGATACTTTCATGACTATTTTGCCACCTCTATTCTTTGGTGCAATCATCGCTGTTATTAACGCTGGTTCAGGTTTTGAATCAACTAATGCTTTCTTAGTAGCTTGGAAAAACTTTGCAACTAACAACTCATTAATTCTTGGTTGGTTAAATCTAATCACAATGAGCGTTATGTCATTATATGTATGTATTGGTATTACATATTACTTATCAAAAAGATATGAACTAAATGTATTTATGCCACTTATTACAGCAGTTGCTGGTTTTGTAATGTTGGCTAGTTATCCACAAGAATTAGGTTATGGTAATGCTTTAGTTCAAATCACATATTGGGATGGTAAGGGTATTTTGGTTGCAATTTTTGTAGCTATCTTTACTGTTGAAATGTTTAAGCTAATGAGAGATAAGAAAGTCGGCTATATTAAGATGCCAGATTCAGTGCCTGCTGCATTATCTGATACTTTCGCTTCTCTTGTTCCAACAATCATTATTTTAACTATTGATTCTATTATCTTCACTATTTGTTCAAAGGCTGCTGGAACTTCTTTAGCTGGAGTTGTAATCAACATTTTATCACCTGCCTTTGAAGTAGCTGATTCACTACCTGTAGCAATGTTGGTCGCATTCCTTCTAAATGTTGGTTGGTTCTTTGGTATCCATGATGCTGTATGGAGTGGCTTATTAGCTCCAATTGAATATGGTACTTTATCAATCAATGCTGCTGCTAAAGCTGCTGGCGCTGTTTTACCGCATGTATTTACTGTATCATTTTGGTGCTACTTTGGTATTATCGGTGGTCTTGGCAACTGTTTAGCCTTGGGTATTTTATGTTTAACTTCTAAGAAAGAAGATATTAAGATGGTTGGTAAGCTTGGTATTATTCCTGCTTTCTTTGGAATCTCAGAACCTATTACATTTGGTCTTCCTATCATGCTTAATCCAATTTTGTTTATTCCATGTTTCTTAACTTCTATTGTTAATGTTACTGTTTCATACTTATTGATGTCTGCTGATGTTATTGGTAGAACTTTCGCAATGTTGTCATATAATATGCCATCTATCTTTGGTTCATATTTAGCAACAGGTGATATTAAGGCTGCAGTATTGATTGTGGTGTTGATACTTGTTGATATTGTAATCTATTATCCGTTCTTTAAGGCTCACGAGAGAAACTGTGATAAGCTAATGTCAGAATAATTGATTAGGAGCCGCGTGTGGCTCCTAATTTTAGAAAGGGTATTTTATGGAGAATATAATTACTGAGGAACAATCATTTACGCTTATATTACATGCAGGCAATGCTAAGAGTAGTTTTATGGAAGCTGTTAATTTTGCCAATAAGGGTGAATTTGATAAGGCCGAAGATAAGATGAAAGAGGCTGAAGTTGAGCTTAACAAGGCTCATCAGATGCAAACAGATCTTTTGGTTAAGATGGCTAATGGTGAAGCTTGCTATACAGATCTTTTAATGGTTCATGCTCAAGATCATTTAAATAATGCAATTTTGATGAAGGATCTTGCTAGACAAATCATTTACATGCAAAATGAAATTTTTGATTTAAAAAAGGATAAATAATGACATTAAGAAAAGATTTTTTATGGGGTGGTGCAACTGCCTCTTATCAATGTGAAGGTGCTTGGAATGAGGATGATAAGGCTCTAAGCATGTGGGATAAATATTTACATGAGGGAGGCTATGAAACAGGAGATGTAGCTAGTGATCATTATCATCATTTTAGAGAAGACATTAAAATGATGAAGGATGGTGGTCAAAACTCTTATCGTTTTTCTATTTCTTGGCCAAGAATTATTAAAAATATTGAAGGGGAAATCAATCCAAAGGGAATTAAGTTTTATAGAGATTTACTTCTTTGTTTAAAAGAAAATGACATTACTCCTTTTGTTACTATATATCATTGGGATTTACCACAATATCTTGAGGACAAGGGTGGCTGGTTGAATGAAGAAACATGTTATGCGTATCAATATTTCGCTAAGGTATGTTTTGACAACTTTGGTGATTTAGTTAAACATTGGGTGACTTTTAATGAACCTAAGTGGTGTACAGCTTCTGGTTATCTTATAGGCAATTATCCACCAGGCCACAAAGATCCTTATGAGATGATAGTAGCCGCTTATCATATTATGTTTGCAAGCGCCTTGGCTGTTAAAGAGTTTAAAGAAAATAATTATGAGGGTCAAATTGGTATTGTGCATTCATTTTCTCCTGTTAATGGTGTTGATGATACTTTAAAGACAAGAATCGCTATGCGCTTTGCGGATAATTATGCAAATAGATGGGTTCTTGACACAGCTGCTAAGGGTGAATTGCCTTTTGATTTATTAGAGTCTTTGAGTGAAAAGTTTGATTTGTCTTTTATTAAAGATGAACACTTACCTATTATTAAGAATAATACTGTTGATTTCTTGGGGCTAAATTATTATTCACATACTTTGGTGAAGCCTTATACAGAAGGTGAAACTAATTTTGTCGTTAATAATAGTGGTAAGAACTTTAAAGGTAAGAATACTGTAATCATTAAAGGATGGTTTGAACAAATTTTTGATAATCCAAATGCTACTTATACTGAATGGGGAACCGAGATTTATCCTCAAGGTTTAGAAAAGGGTTTAATTGAAGCTTATAATGATTATCATTTGCCTATTTATATTACTGAAAATGGTATAGGTGTTAGAGAAGATGTTAAGGTAAGCCAGGTTCAAGATGATTATCGTATTTCATTTATGAACGATCATATCAATGCCATTATGAATGCAGTTGATAAGGGTGTTGATGTAAGAGGCTATTATGCATGGAGTTCTTTTGACTTGTATTCTTGGAAAAACGGTGTTGAGAAAAGATATGGTTTAGTAGCTATAGACTTTGATGATGAGAATCTAAAGAGAACACCTAAGAAGAGTTACTATTGGTTTAAGGATATTATCGAAAGTAATGGAGATAAGATTAAGCGTAAGAAGAACTTTTAATTTATAATAAATTGGTGAGGTATTTTGAATGAATTATGATGTAGTTATTATAGGTGCAGGACCTGGTGGTATTTATTCTGCATATGAACTGGTTAAAAAAGACCCTAGTCTAAAGATTTGTTTATTAGACAGTGGTAACGCTCTAAATAAGAGACATTGTCCGATTGATGGTAAGAATATTAAGTCATGTATCAATTGTAAATCATGCTCAATCATGTCAGGTTTTGGTGGAGCAGGCGCTTTCTCTGATGGTAAATATAATATTACCAACGACTTTGGTGGTACTCTATATGAATACATTGGTTATGAACAAGCACTAGACTTAATGAACTATGTAGATGAAATCAATGTTGAACATGGTGGTCAAAACTGTAAGAAATATTCTACAGCAGGAACTAAATTAAAGAAGATTTGTATGCAAAACTCTTTAAAGCTATTAGATGCTGAAGTAAGACACTTAGGAACTGATGTTAACTATATCGTTTTAGAGAATATTTACAATGAAATTAAGGATCATGCAGATATCATCTTTAATACACCTGTAACTGATGTTATTGCCAATGGCGATAATGACTTTAGTGTAGTAACTGATAAGGAAACATATAACTGTAAAGACTTAATCATTTCAGTAGGAAGATCTGGTTCATCTTGGATGGAAAAGATTTGTAAGAGCCTAGATATCCCAACTAAATCAAATAGAGTAGATATCGGTGTTAGAGTAGAAATTCCTGCCGTAATCTTCTCTGATATTACTGATGAACTATATGAATCAAAGATTGTCTATCGTACTCCACACTGGGAAGATAATGTTAGAACTTTCTGTATGAATCCTAATGGTATTGTCGTAAACGAGAATACTAACGGTATTATTACTGTAAATGGTCATTCATATGAGGGTGATGATAAAAAGACTGAGAATACCAACTTTGCCCTACTTGTATCTAAAAACTTCTCATATCCATTTAAAGATTCTAATGGTTATGGTGAATCAATAGCTAGATTATCTAATATGTTAGGTGGTGGTGTCATTGTTCAAAGATTTGGTGACCTTGAAAGAGGAAGAAGATCAACACCTGCAAGAATTGCCGAAGGTTGTGTTAGACCTACATTAAATGCTACTCCAGGTGATTTATCTCTAGTGCTTCCAAAGAGAATCCTAGACTCTATCATTGACATGATTCATGCATTAGATAAGATTGCCCCAGGTATGGCTAATGATGATACATTGTTGTATGGTGTAGAAGTTAAGTTCTATAACATGACAGTAGAAGTAGATAATAATCTAATGTCTAAATACAAGGGACTATTTGTCATTGGTGATGGTTCTGGTATTACCCACTCACTATCACATGCATCTGCAAGTGGTGTCTATGTAGCAAGATATATTACTAATAATTTATAAAAATATAAGGTGTCTTCATAAATGGGACATCTTTTATTATGTTGCAAAGCAAAAATATCTAATTTTTATGAAAAGGGCTTTCATTATTTTTTGTTTGTGTTAAGATACTTACATATACATCGTATAATCCTTTGGATATGGCAAGGGAGTTTCTACATTGCTACCGTAAATAGCATTACTATGAATGAGCCGTCTTTTGTATCTGGCTTGTCCCTTGACGATGTTAGGATACTTAGGGGGGGCTTTTCTTTTTGAAACTTTTAGAAGATAAAATCTTAAGTGATGGCATTATTTTAAATGGTGACATCTTAAAGATTGATAATTTTTTGAATCATCAAATCGATGTTGAATTATTGGACCAAATGGGCCAAGAATTTAAGAAACTTTATTCTGACAGTAAAATTAACAAGATATTAACAATCGAATCTAGTGGTATTGGTATTGCGGTAATGGCTGCAAGATATTTTAATAATTGTCCTGTTGTTTATGCGAAAAAGGGCAAGTCATCAAATATTGGTGGCGAAGTTTATGAGTGTGTGGAGAAGTCATATACTCGTAATGTTGAATATCATATTCAGGTTTCTAAAAGATATTTAAATGAAAATGATAATGTATTAATTATTGATGATTTCTTGGCTAATGGTGAGGCTTTAAATGCACTTATTAATATTTGCAAGCAAGCAGGCGCAACAGTTGAGGGTTGTGGTATTGCGGTAAGTAAGTCTTATCAACCAGGTGAAGAAAGAATTAAGAATATGGGAGTTAGGGTTGAGTCTCTTGCACGTATTAAGTCTATGCATGATGGTTCAATCGAGTTTTTTGGTTAATGCAAGGTGTTCTTGTTTAACATAAATAAAGGAGAGACAAATGAAAAAATTAATTGCTTTACTGTTAGCTCTACTAATGGTATTTACTCTAGTTGGCTGTTCATCTGATGAGGGTGATAAGACAACTGGTGATGCTGATGTTAAGATTGGTGCAATCATCTTAGGTGATGAGAATGAAGGCTATAGCTATGCACATATCGCTGGTATTAAGGCTGCTGCTGAAAAGCTAGGTATTCCTGAATCTAACATTATTTGGAAGTATAACATTAAGGAAGATCAAGGTTGTTATGATGCTGCTGTTGACTGCATTGAAAATGGTGCGTCTTTAGTATTATCAAATTCTTATGGTCATCAAACTTATATGGAACAAGTTGCTAGTGAGTATCCTGAAGTAACTGTTATCGCTGTTACAGGTGATAGAGCTGCTGTTTCTGGTTTAAGCAATTTACATAATGCCTTTACAAGAATCTTTGAAGCTAGATATGTTTCAGGTGTTGTAGCAGGTTTAAAATTAAAGGAATTAGATGAAAAGGGTGAACTAGTCCCTGCTAACTATAATGAAGATGGTGAAGTTAAGCTTGGTTATGTTGGCGCATATCCATATTCAGAAGTTGTTTCTGGTTTCACCGCTTTCTATTTGGGTGTTAAGTCAGTTTATGAAAACGTACATATGTATGTTGAATACACTAACTCTTGGGCTGATTTAACTGCTGAGGGTACAGTTGCGGATGATTTAATGTCTAGAGGTTGTGTAATTATTTCTCAACATGCTGATACAACTGGTGCTCCAAGTACAGTTCAAAACAATAACGATTCTAACAAATATGGTTTCAATGCTTATGAAGTAGGTTATAACATTTCTATGTTAGATGTTGCTCCTACTGCTGCATTAACTAGTGCTACTAACAACTGGGAAGTATTCTATGAATATGCATTCTCTTGCTTATTAAATAAGACTGAAATGGCTACTGACTGGAGTGATGGTTTCGCTTCAAATGCAGTTGGTATTACTGATTTAGGTACTTCTTGTGCTGAGGGTACTGCTGATGCTGTTAAGGCTGTTGAAGATGATATCGCTTCTGGTAAGTTGCATGTATTTGATACAACAACTTTCACAATTGATGGTGTTAATCCTACTAGCATGTTGGGTGATGTTGATGCTGACTTTGTTCCTGAAACAGAGGGTGTGGCTGATGGATACTTCCATGAATCAGAATTTAGAAGTGCTCCATACTTCCCTAATGCTCAATTGATTGATGGTATCACTGCTTTAGGTGAATAATTAATTAAATATCTTAGCTACAGGCCCGTTTGTGACCTGTAGCTTTTTTTGGAGGTTTTATGCAAAACGCAATTGAAATGGTGAATATCACTAAGACATTTGGTGATAAGGTTGTGGCAAATAGTAATGTCACAATGAATATCAGACATAAAGAAATACTTTCTTTGTTGGGAGAAAATGGTTCTGGTAAGACTACTCTTATGAATATGCTTGCAGGCATTTATTATCCTGACTCTGGTCAAATCTTTTTTGATGGCAAAGAAGTTAGTATTACTTCTCCTAGTGATGCGTATCATTTGGGCATCGGTATGGTGCATCAACACTTTAAGTTGATTGATGTTTTTTCTGCCCTAGAAAATATTCTACTTGGCCTTCCAAGTTCGTTAGATCCTAAGGAAGTAAGAAGCAAGGTAGAAGAAATCTGCAATAAGTATGGTTTTGAATTGAACTTGGATGCTAAGGTCTATGATATGTCGGTGTCTGAGAAACAAACATTAGAGATTGTTAAGACGTTATATCGTGGTGCTGAAGTACTTATTCTTGATGAACCTACTGCTGTATTAACTCCACAGGAGACAAGAAAATTGTTTAATGTGATTAAGAATATGAGGGATGATGGTAAGGCTATTGTTATTATTACTCATAAGTTGAATGAGGTTCTTGAGGTTTCTGATAGGGTAACAATTTTAAGAAAAGGTGAATATGTAGGTACTGTTGATACTAAGGATGCAACTGAGCAATTATTAACGGAGATGATGGTTGGTCAAAAGGTTGAGCTTAATATCAATCGTGATTTAATTGAACATAAAGAGAAAAGATTAGAGGTAGCTCATTTAACAGTTACTAATAATGAAGGTAAAAAGGTTGTTAATGATGCTACGTTTGACTTATATTCTGGTGAGATTATGGGCATAGCTGGTATTTCGGGCTGTGGTCAAAAGGAATTATTGGAGGCAATCATGGGTTTGACTAAGGCTGATGATGATTCTTCAGTAATCTATCATTCTACTGCTCATGGTGATCATCAATTAGTTGGCTTGTCTACTGAGAAGATTAGGGGCTTTGGCTTGCACTTAGCTTTTGTGCCTGAAGATAGATTGGGCATGGGTCTTGTTGGTAATATGGGCATGACTGAGAATGTCTTGTTGAAGAGATATAAGAAGGGTTCTGGGCCTTTCTTGCATACTAAAAAGCCTACTGAGATGGCTCAAAAGATTATGAATGATTTGGATGTTAAGACACCATCTTTAGAATATCCACTACGTAGATTGTCTGGTGGTAATATTCAAAAGGTTTTAGTTGGTAGAGAAGTAGCCGCTAAGCCTACAGTACTTATGACTGCTTATGCGGTAAGAGGCTTGGATATTAATACTTCTTATACAATTTATAATTTATTAAATGAAGAGAAGAAAAAGGGTGTGGCAGTAATTTATGTAGGTGAGGACCTAGATGTATTGTTGGCACTTTGCGATAGAATTCTTGTAATGTGTGATGGTCATGTCAATGGTATCTTGGATGGCCGTAAGTGTAGTAAGGAAGAGCTTGGTTATTTGATGACCAATCTAAAGGAGGCATAATGGCTAAGGAACCTAAATTTACAATTAGTAAAAAAGATGATAGTCCTCTTTGGCAAACTATTTTGATTAAGGCTATTGCGGTTATTCTTTCATTAATTGTTTCAGCTTTATTTTTATATTTTGTGACTAAGCTAGATCCTATTTCTGTTTATGCTTCTATGTATAAGGGTGCCTTTGGTACTTCTAGAAGATTCTGGATTACTATTAGAGATGCTGTGTTCTTGTTACTAGTGGCAGTGTCACTTACTCCAGCATTTAAAATGAGATTCTGGAACTGTGGTGCAGAGGGTCAAGTTTTAATTGGTGGTTTGGTTACTGCTGCTTTGATGATTAATTATGGTAATACTATTTCTACTCCAGTATTGTTGTTAATTATGTTTATTACTTCAGCAATTTGTGGTGCTTTGTGGGCTTTCTTGCCTGCTTATTTTAAGGCTAAGTATAATACCAATGAAACTTTGTTTACTTTGATGATGAATTATGTTGCGATTCAATTAGTAGAATTCTTCGTTGACTTCTGGGATAAGAAACAAGCCCATTCGGTAGGTATTATTAATATGAATACTCATGGTGGTTGGTTTATGTCTATTGGTGAGTATCAATATTTGTTGAATGTAATTATTGTCTTATTGATCTCGGTTCTTGTTTATATTTATTTAAAATATTCTAAACATGGTTTTGAATTGGCTGTAGTTGGTGAATCTGAGGCTACTGCAAAGTATGCGGGTATTAATGTGAAGAATGCAATTATTAGAACTGTCTTATTGTCTGGTGGCATTGCCGGTATTGCAGGTTTTGTAGAGGTAGCTGGTATGTCTCATACTATTTCTAAACAAACTGCAGGCGGTAGAGGTTTTACAGCGATCATCGTATGTTGGCTGGCTAAGTTTAATATCTTGTCTATGGCCTTTATTTCTTTGTTGATAGTGTTCTTGAATAAGGGTGCTTCTCAAATTGCCTCTGACTTTGGCTTAAATGAATATGCTTCTAATATTATTACAGGTATTATTTTGTTCTTTATTTTAGGATCTGAATTCTTTGTCAATTATAAGTTTGTTAAGCATTCACATAAGGAGGAAGCATAATGACTAGTGCACAATTAATTTCTTGGGTTGTTTCAGCCATTACTTTTGGAACTGTTATTATGTTTGGCTGTATTGGTGAGACTATCAATCAAAAGGCTGGTAATTTGAATTTGGGTGTTCCAGGCATTATGCAGCTAGGTGGTATTGGTGCTTTGACTGGTGCTTTTATTTATGAGAGCAGTACTGCTACGCCTAATGGTACCATTGGTATGATTTGTGCATTATTGTGTGCCATCTTAGCTAGTGCCTTGGGTAGTTTGATTTATAGTTTCTTGACTGTTACTTTAAAGGCTAATCAAAATGTTACTGGTTTAACACTTACTATTTTTGGAACTGGTATCGCTAATTTCTTTGGTGGCTCTTTGATGAAACTGTCAGGTGGTGTTGGTTCCATTTCAGTAGCTACTACTGCCAATGTGTTTAAATTACGTTTACCATTTATTTCAGGTAAGTTAGGGCTATTTGGTTCTTTATTCTTGAATTATGGTTGGATGGCTTATTTCTGTTTAGTTTTGGCTTTTGTGGCTAATTATTTCTTAACAAAGACAAGAACCGGTTTGAATCTAAGAGCGGTTGGCGAGAATCCAGCTACTGCTGATGCGGCTGGTATTAATGTTACTAAGTATAAGTATTTAGCTTCTATTGTTGGTGGTGCTATTTGTGGTCTTGGTGGTTTGTTTTATGTAATGGACTATATCCAAGGAACATGGGCTAATGATAATACTATTGAAGCCTTAGGTTGGCTGGCTGTTGCTCTTGTTATTTTCACTTCTTGGAAGCCTAAGAATGCAACATGGGGTGCTTACTTGTTTGGTTTGTGCTACTGGGCTTATATTTATATTCCTGCTGAAATCTCTAGGGCTTTGGCTGATATCTTGAAGGTAGAAAGAGTTACTTATCTTCAAAATCTTTATAAGATGTTGCCTTATATTGTTACTATTGTAGTATTGTGTGTGGTTTCTGCTAAGAAGAAGAAGGAGAATCAAGCACCGGGTCATTTGGGTGTGTCTTACTTTAGGGAAGAGAGATAGATTATAAAAGGAGCAAATTATTATGCTCCTTTTGTGACTTTGCGTCAAACTGTTTAATTCTCATTTTACGGTAGTGAAGCACCGAATGTTTATCTTCTCATTTTACGGTAGTGAAGCACCGTTTGTTTATTCTACATTTGCGGTAGTAGGGCACCGAATGTTTAACTATTATTAATATATCATGAATAGAGATGTAAGCAAACCATCAACAATCTATTGTTAACAACATGCGCTTGCGTTAATACGTTAAAAGTGTATAATTTAGAATACAAATATAACATGGGGATGTCTTGGTTTCGACAGGTTTATGTTGGATTTGGATTGCAGTGGAGTGGTTACCTTATAACCAAACAAAATTATTCGGCAATAACGAATTAGCATTTGCTTAATCGGTTGAGCGACGTTAGCTCCCAAAACAGCTTCTGATTGTAAAGCTTGTAGCAATCAGTCGTAAACACAAACTAGGTGAAGAAAGTTAGCCTTATCTTTCAATCCGAAAACCGAAAAGGCAAATTCAATACTTGATAGTTTAGGTCGTTTGTATTGTCTTATTAAAAGCTAAACTAAACTGTAGAAGTCTGAATGTGGGACTATTCTTGGACAGGGGTTCAATCCCCCTCATCTCCACCATATAGTTATTTGTGCTCTAGAACTTATAAGGTTTTAGAGCTTTTTAATTACATTCATATTTATACAATGTCTATTTTATAGTGCTTTTGATAAAATACAGTAGAAGAGGTTAACCTATGGGTAAAGAAATTATTGATAAAATTAAAGAAGTCAGTGCCACAGTTGCTGGCCAAGCTGTAGAATCAGCTAAACACTCAATGCAAATTAAAAAAGTAGGAACGATACTAATTGATGAACAACTTAGACAATTTAAAGTTGAATTGCCTTCAAATTCTAGTGGTTTGGTAAAGAAAACAACTTTAGCTATGCTTACAGGGGGTTTGTCTATTGCGGCAGATGCTGCATCTAAAGGTATTAAAAATTTTGGAAACAAGTGGATACCTTTTGAAGATCTAGTTGATTACAAATATGTAGTTGATAATGAACGTGTAACTGAATCAGCTAGAAGCGGCGTGAGAGTTGTAAAAGGTGTTTATATTGGAGGTACTAAGCGTACTTCTAAAAGTGTTACTAAATCATCTAAATTTAAAGTTACATTAAACAATTTAGAAAATCCTTATATAGAGATACCCATCATTACTAAGCCGCTTTCAGGGAAAGAGTTTGATAATGCTGTGAAATTGGAAGAAGAAACAAAAGCAGCTTTAGATTACATTTTAAGAAAACAATAATAGCTATATATTTATTAAACCATGGATTCAAATATGTGGTTTAGTCTTTGTAGACTAAAAGGTAATCCATAGATTGCCTTGATTGCTAGATATTAAGATCGATGATGATATCTTCGGCCTTATTATTACCAAATAGTCCTGTCATATAGATAGGTAGATAGATGTTTTTATCATCAACTTCTATATTAGAAGGAGATAGAATATAAGCTTTCTTAATAGAATATTCTCTAGTGTTTAATAAATTATCTAATGCCTTATGAAGCTTATAATCTTTACCTGATTTGATTTCAAGTGGAATGATTTGATTGTCGTATTCCATCATAAAGTCAATTTCTCCAATGTTCTTGTTCTTAAAATAATATGGTGTGATATTGTTGCTCATTAGTTCTTCCGCAATATAATTTTCAAATAATGCACCATTATTAATTTCATAATCAGGATTCATATTAAGAAGTTCTTTACTAACATAGTCTGGGTAGCATGATGTTAATAGGCCAACATCAGACATAAATAATTTAAACTGATTTGTTGACTTCGAAAGGATTAATGGAGCTTTTGGCTCATTCGCAATGTAAATTGGTATAGCTACCGCAGCATCCTTAAGCCACAAGAAACTGTTTTCGTAACGATCAAACTTTAATTCTTTGTCTAACTGCGTAAACACAAATCTTCTATTTTGTTGATTAAGTTGAGCTGGGATAGAATCAAAGATTGAAATGATTTTTAGTTTCTTATCGTCATTCTCATATTTAATAAAATCAGCTTTGTATTGTCTTATGATATTCTGCTGTTCATCACGAACTTCTCGTAAATTCCTTGTTTTGACAAAGGTATCAACAACAGAGGGCATACCACCACAAATTAGATAATAATAGAAGGCATTTGACATACGTTTATGAATTATTTCATCAACTGGTTCTAATTTTTCAAAACATTCTTTTAAATATTTGATTGTAGTATCATTAATTCCAATCGCATTAACAAATTCGAATAAGTTCATGGGGAACATTTGAAACATATCCACATAGCCAACAGGAATACTCTTTATGCCCTTTAATTCAACACCTAAGTTAGAACCACTTAGAATATATCTATATTTAACTTCATCAACTAAAAATTTAATTTTAGTGATTATTTCAGGATATAGTTGCACCTCATCTAAAAAGATAACTGATTCGCCTTCTATTAGTGAGGTATCAGAATATAGTGCTAATTTCATCGAAATATCTTCAGCATTACTTAAATCTTTAATCGCATTTAAGATATCTTCTCTTTCTTGAAAGTTAACCTCAAAATAAGAAATATTATTTCTCTTCAGCATTTCTCTTATTAGATAAGTCTTGCCAACTTGTCTTGCACCATATATAAGCAGGGCTTTTTTACTATCGTTTATCCAATTTTGAATCTTATCTTCATATTGTCTTTTCATCTTAAATGCTCCTTTTTCTTTATAATACACCATTTTGCCCCGTTTTTCATGATTTTTGAGCATAGTTTTGCCCCGTTTTTCTTGAAAATATGGTCATGTTTTGCCCCGTTTTTCTAAAAGTATTGTTTCTGCATTTTTTTTGTTAGAATAAGCGAGTAAGCTGCCTTTGGTAGCTTAGAGCTTCCTTGGGGTTTTCCCCGT
>ERZ1026772.838-NODE-838-length-19651-cov-4.957593_pt1 | contig 19651 bp, 15 predicted proteins | sample MGYA00380124_ERZ1026772 | MGnify/ENA primary metagenome ERZ1026772 (study PRJEB33269, sample SAMEA4719760) | human gut metagenome | biome: human-associated habitat; feature: organic feature; material: feces | place: Cameroon | collected 2013-10 ...
GCCATGCTTGATGTGCTGTTTCAACGGAAAAAGTAAATGCGGTAGCCCTGTGTATTCCACGACCGAGGCTTCACACTCCCCGACTCGATTGGTGCAAAAAAGCAGCAAACTCGATAATCGTCGTACGAACCCGATAATCGTCGTTTTAGAACGATGGGAATGAAATATTCAGGCAAAGGTAATTGCTCGTATTTAGAATGCGGAGGCGTATGCGCGCAGTGAAACGAGCACATAGCCGCAGCCAAAGCCCGTATTGCCGACAGGCAATAGGGCGCAAGCGGAGGCGTATGCGCGCAGTGAAACGAGCACATAGCCGCAGCCGACGGCGTATTCGCCAGAATAGCCGGCGAAAATGAAACGCACGTGCGGCACGGCTTGACGCCGTGACATGATTCGCTGTATAAGATGGCGAGGTGCAGAGTAAATTTCTTGGCATTATTTGTGAATAGGGTTGCGAAGATGAGACTGTTCAAGAGAGGATTGGCGCTACTGAGTGCGTTTACATTGATGATATGTGCGGCGTGTGAGACGCTGGGACCCGAGACGAATTCGGGCGACGACAAAGACCGATTGGGTGCCATCGAAATCAAGATTAACGACCTCGTTTTGGACCATGTCACGTGTATCGATGGCGACAAGACCGATTGGAAATACTTTACCGTGCCTGGGGAGGGGCGCATTGCGGTGACGTTTGCGTTCGACGAGCCGTCGGCGGTTGGCACAGTCGTCATTCGCAAGGCGACGGGCGAAGAGATGCATCGCCTGCGATTTAAGCCAGGATCGCGCAACATTCAGGAGTTCGATGCCATTCCGGGTCACTACTATCTCGAAATTTTTTGCGAAGCGTTCCAATCGGAGTACACGATTGAAGTTTCGATTCCCTAGTCGCCAGTTCGACTCTGCCCGATGAGAAGCGGTTATTAAGAGGCAATCATAGGGGGCGAAAGCGCGCCCAATCGATAAACGGGGTGAATCATGGCGTCGAAGTTGGCATTTGCTGCAAAGACCGATGTCGGTCTCAAGAGAACAAATAACGAAGATAATTTTGCCGTCATTCAAAGTGCGGGGCTATACGTCTTAGCCGATGGCATGGGGGGGCATGCGTCGGGGCAGGTGGCGTCGACGATGTGCGTCAGCCACGTGGCACAATACATTTGCGAAATGGCGCGGCAACCTGGGTTCAAGCTGTCGTTCCCGACAAAGCCCGAATGGAGTTTCGAGGCGAAGTTGCTCGCCAATGCCATCATGTATGCCAATGAACGCGTTTTCATCCAGTCGTGCAAAGACCGATCGATGGAGGGGATGGGAACGACGGTGACGGCGATATTTAACGCGCCGCATGGGCTCGTTTTGGCACACGTCGGCGACTCTCGCATTTATCGCGTGCGCAAAGGCGAGATTACGCAGATGACGCGCGATCACTCGCTCATGAACCACCTCATCGACAAGGGCGAATTGCGCCCCGAAGATGCAGCGAATTTTGCAAATAAAAACGTCATTTTGCGGGCGATTGGACTCAAAGACGAAGTCGAGGTCGATATCAAAGAAGTGCCGCGCGAAAAGGGCGACATTTATATGATGTGCTCGGATGGTCTGAGCGATTTGGTGTCGGATTCGATGATTTGCAAGACGATAGCCGAGGCGCATACGCTCGACGATGCGTGTTCGTCGCTCATCGGGCTGGCGCTCAAGGCCGGTGGCAAAGACAACGTCACCGTCGTATGCGTTTCGGTCGAAGAAGACGACGCCGCGCAGCAACCCAAGCCACAAGCGCATATTGGTTCGATGCATCCGGCGATGCGCCCGATGGGTATGCAACCCGTTCAACCCAATGCGATGGGCATGGCTCAAGGCGGCATGGGACCGGGCATGGCTCAAGGCGGCATGGGACCGGGTATGGGCCCCGCAAGCATGGGTCAAGGCGTCATGGGACCCGGAATGGCTCAAGGCGTCATGGGACCGAGTATGGGACCCGCAAGCATAGCTCAAGGCGGCATGGGACCGGGAATGGGCCCCGCGAGTATGGGGCCGGGAATGGCTCAAGGCGGCATGGGACCGGGTTTGGCTCAAGGCGCTATGGGACCGGGTATGGGACCCGCAAGCATGGCTCAAGGCGGCATGGGATCGGGTATGGCTCAAGGCGCTATGGGACCGGCGGGCATGGGTCAAGGCGGTATGCCGACGATGAACGCGATGACGCCCATAGGTGCGCCAATGGCGGCTCACCTCATGCAAGGTCCGGCACAAGGCATGCGCCCGAGTATGGTCGCCATGCCGGGGGTTCAAAAAGCCGTGGCTCCCGTCGTTCAACGCATGCATTCGGTGCGCGAAATCGTCGAAACGAAGCCGACACAACGCGCCATGCCTAAACCGATTGGGAGCGCTGGGCGAAGCAATTCGACGGGTATGCCCGCCGTCATGCAGCCAACGCGCGTCAAACCCGTCGATGCGGGTTCACACCCATCGCAAGAAATGGCAAAAGCCGCAGATGGCAAAGAATTCGACAATAACGTCGATAAGGCGAATTCGGCTTCGGCAAATGCACCTAAAGAAATAGAAAATTCGGCAAAGCAAGACAAAACCGATCTCCCCGATACGAACTTGCTCTTCACAGCACCACCGATCTCGGCGGCATCGAGCGCCGATCAAGAGGCTTTGAACGTCGAAGACGACAAAGGTCTATTCGAAACCGACGATATGAGCAATATCGAAGACGACGAAGCAAGCGATATTAAAACGATGCTCGAATGCCCGATTATATCGGATGACGATTTGCATACGCCACCGCCATCGCTCAATATCGGAGGCGCGGCGCGAACGCCGTCTCAAGAAGTCCGCCATGCGCCGGCATCGTCGCCACAAGCCGCGACGCTGTTGCCGTCGGCGCCCGCGCAAGATGCCAGCCGTTCGAAGCCCGCGGCACTTGGTTCTGCCCGATCGTCGCGACCTTCGGCGCCGTCGGCTTCGCGCCTCTCGCCCGTTCCTGGCCCAGGAGTCCAGCCTTTCAAAGTCAAACTCGACAACGACCTCGCTCAAATGAAGCCCCAAGACGGCGCGGCGACGAGTGCCATCTACGAATGCGACGACGATGAAGATGATTCGATCATCATCTCGAAACCCGTCTCGAATTATTACATTCCACCGAAAGAAGCGATTGCTCCGCCCGAAGAAGCCGACGGCGACAGCATCGAAATTTCGCCCGATTTGTATGACGACGACGAAGACAGCGTCACGAAGACGTTTAAACCCACGTTCAACAAATGGTAGTCGTTCTTCAAAGACATGCGAAGGCAATCGCAATGTGCTTGATGGCGGCTTGCGCCATCGGCACGGCTTCGTGTCATTCACAAAGCGAGTCTGGTAAATCGCGTTCATCGGAGGGTTATCGCGATATGCCGCGGATCGAACGCGCCGATGTCGTCGTCGGCGGCGAAGCCGATCTCGACGACGACGAAAAAGCCCGACAAATGGCGACGCGACGGCAAATCCTCGATCAGACGGCGCGCGGCGATGATGCAGAAAATGCCATCAAAGACGCTCTCGATAGCGCAAAAAACGTCCTTAGCGACGCAGACTTTGAGAAAATTCGAGCCGACCAAGACAATTGGCTAAAGTCGGCAAAAGGGCGCGAAATCAATGAACGCGTGCGATCGGGCATGACCGCACCCGAAGCATATGTATCGACACTCGTACATCGCGCAAAAGTCATCGATAGATTCACGGGCAAGCTCTTGCTCTCGCACGAAATTCGCGGATTAGGCGGTTTTTACGAAGATAAATCGGGGCGTTCGATCGAAGTCTATACCATGCCCGACGATGCAATCAACGTCGTCTTGCGCATCGACCATGCCACCGACTCGGGCGATATGATGATAGTGACGGCGACGGGGAAACTCGACGACGGCCAGAAAAGAGCGCATCTTTGCTCCGAAGTTCGAGCGCATTTTTGCTTCGATATCCATCAAACATCGGAACACGGCATAGCCGTTTCGTTCGATGCGCAAAACTCGGGCAATGATGGGATTTTGGCAAACGGCAACGATGCGCCAATCGCCGGCGACGAAGCCGATTTCGAAAAAGCCTTGCGCAGCGCGGCACAAGGCGCATTTTATCGCTATGTCGCCGATACAGAAAGTGAACCTAACGATGCAAACTGAATCCGATATTGCACAAATACTGGCGTCGACGGTGCGATCGTGGGCACAGCGCTATGCTTTGCCCGAGGCCGGGGCACGCGATGCGTCGTATCGCTTCGATCTATCGCTATATCGGAAACTCGACGCCGAACTCGGCGTCATGAATACGACGCTCCCCGAAGACCTCGCCGGATCGGATCTCGATATTTCGGCCCCCATTGCCATCATCGAATCGCTCAGCATGTACGATCCGGCGCTTGCTTTGAGCTATTTATCGCAAGAACTGCTCTTCGCTCACCAACTCTACCACACGTGGCGCGACCTATCCCGCCCCATACCTCTGCGCCACGCCGATATACTCCGAGCCAAACCGATTTCGGGCATGGCAATGACCGAGCCCAATGCCGGCACCGATGTGCTCGCAATGAAGACGACGGCGACGAAAACCGAATCGGGCTACGTGCTCAACGGCATTAAGCAATGGATTACAAACGCCCCAGTCGCCCAATATTTGCTCGTCTATGCTCGAACAGGGCAAGAAAGACGCGATATGAGCTTGTTCTTAGTCGATATGCATAGCGCGGGAATCGCCGTCACGCCGTGCGAAAAAAAACTCGGCATGCGTTCGAGCCCAACGGGCATTGTGACGTTTGCCGATTGCCATATTGCCGACGATTCCCTCGTCGGCAACCTACACGAGGGGCTACGCCCCATGATACGCAACCTCGCCGTCGAACGACTCGGGCTAGCCGCGCAATCGTGCGGAATTGCCAAGACTTGCGTCGATTGTATGAAAGATTATGCAGCGCAACGCGTCGCATTTGGCAAAAAAATCGATGAATTTGGGCAAATACAGAAGATGATTGCAGAAGGCTATGCCAAAATGCGAGCCATGCAAACGCTCATCGAGGCGACGACGCGACGAATCATCGATCGGCATCCCGATGCCTCGATCGATGCCGATGCGACAAAACTCTTTTGCGCGACGAGTGCCGAAGAAATCGCCCGAAACGCCATCCAAACGCTCGGCGCCAATGGCTATACCGAGGCCTACCCCGTCGAAAGACTCTTGCGCGATGCCATTCTCATCGCCATCGGCGGTGGCACAAACGAAGCTTTGCAAAAAAATATTACCCGACAATTGAATCGACGGCATAAGGTAGATTGAGCGAACATTCGCGATTTGTGTTATAGTGTCGGCGAACCGAATGCCGCATCGGCGAGTTATTCAACGAAATTCGGTTATCAACATTGCCTTCGTATTTTATAAGATACGATAAGGCGATTCTTGAATTTTATTCGCGTACGAGCGCAAGGGCACGAAGCCATGGAATTGGACGCCATATCACCGCAAAATATACTCGCTTTGCTCGTTCAAAACGTGGCGCACGATTTGTCGCTTTGGATTCATTCGCAAATCGACTTGGGAGCGACGGGCGCACCGCCCGAAGCCAAGTCTCTCGTCGTGCAAAGTAGACCGCTACAACAAGCAGCTGCGCATCGCACAGCGCCGCAAACGCAAGCTCAAAGCCCTGCCACGGCAACAGCTCGCATTGCGCCACAAACGCAAGCTCAAAGCCCTGCCACGGCAACAGCTCGCACCGCGCCACAAACGCAAGCTCAAAGACCTGCTACGACACCAACTCGCACTCAGCCACAAACGCAAGCTCAAAGCCCTGCCACGGCACAAGCTCGCACTCAGCCGCGCAAAAGCATGATCAATACGTTCAAAGCGGTGAAATCCGTGCGCGACGGCGTCGGGCTGTCGGTCGAAGATCGACGCCTCAAGCTCAACACATTTCGCGCGCGCATGCAAAGTTGCACATCGTGCTCTTTCCACGACAAACGTCGTTGCGTCATGAATAGCACGGGCGATGTTAGCCCGCGAATCATGTTCATCAGCTTTGGAGCGCAATATTCCGATGCCCAAACTGGAAGTTTTCTGACCCACGACGACAACGAACTGTTCAAAAAATGGATGAATCAGCTCGTCGCTCAAGGATTTGATATCAAGCCTAGCGACATCTATACGACGCAACTCATCAAATGCTTCTATGGAATGACAAAACCCATCGAAGGTGATACGATCAAGCAATGTTTACCGCATTTACGCGAAGAAATAAAAATCGTTCAGCCAAAAGTCATCGTCGCCTTTGGCGGAATCGTCTATGAAGCACTGTTTTCGACGTCGGCGAATATCGCCCTCGTTCGCGGCGAATTCAAGAAATTCAACGATATTCCGCTCATCGCGACACATCACCCTGCCGAAATCCGCTTAAAGTATTTGAAGACCGATCCCGAACACCAGCGAGAAGCCAAATCACTCGAAGAAAGAGTCTTGGGCGATCTCAAACTCGCCATTGAAGAGTCAAGGCGTTAAAATACGCCAGACAAAACCATCACGTAGGAGTCAAAGATATCCCCATGCCCTTTTTATCGATCGACAACTTCGTCATAGAACACCAAAACTACGACCTCTATAAAAAGATAACGACGATTGGATCGTCGCCCGATTGCGATATTCCGTGCGCCGCCCTCGGCGTCGAGCCTCTCCACGCCATGATTACGCTCGAAAAAGACGGCTACGAAATCGAGCCCGCATCGCGAAAAGCAGAAATCTACATCGACGAAAAGCGGATCAAGAAAAAAACGCTCATTCCGCACGATGCCGACATTGCTCTCGGACAAATCCATGCAAAGTTCTCGCTTTTCGACAAGCCACAATTGCAAAGCGCACAAAGCGACGCCCAAGAATACACGCACACGGCCTTCGAAAAGCTACAGCGCATGGCCGAAGACTTATCGCAAGGCTACGACGTCGATGCCATCCTCACCCATGCCATCGACGACGTCATTTCGCTCGTACACGCCGATAAAGGCTTTTTGCTCATCATACGAGACGGAAAAATCGTCAGCCACGTCTCGCGCAATTTCAATCAGCAATCGATCGACGACGACTTGTTTTCCGACTCCATCGTCCACCACGTCCTCGAAACGCGAAAGCCCATCATCGTGCGAGATGCGCTCAACGACGAACATTTCAACGCCTCCCAAAGCGTCATCGACTTGCGTTTGTGTAGCGTCATGTGCCTGCCACTGCTCGATCGCGGTTCGATTATCGGCTTGATCTACGTCGGAAACGACAACATCGTGAGCCAATTTACCGATCAACACCTCGAAGCGACTCGACTCTTTGCCGCCCAAATATCGCTCATCTTGGCAAACGCCATCCTCGTCGACGACCTCAAATTCGAAAATAAATCGCTCAATGAACAAATCGACGATTTAAAATTCGGAAATATCATCGGAACATGCCAGCCAATGCAACACGTCTTCAACACCGTCAAACGCGTTGCCGCCACCGATGTCACCGTCCTCATCCAAGGCGAAACTGGAACGGGCAAAGAACTCGTCGCCCAAGAAATCCATCGCCAATCGAATCGAGCCAAAAATCCATTCGTCGTCATCAATTGCGGCGCTATCCCCGAAAACTTGCTCGAAAGCGAGCTCTTTGGGCACGTCAAAGGCGCTTTTACGGGCGCGATTCAAACGAAACAAGGCAAATTCCAACAAGCCAACGGCGGCACCCTATTCCTCGACGAAATCGGCGAAATGCAGCTCGATCTCCAAGTCAAACTCCTCCGCGTCATACAAGACAAAACCGTCGTCAAAGTCGGCAGCAATACCGTCGATCCCGTCGACATCAGAATCGTCGCCGCCACCAACCGAAATCTCGAAGAAGAGGTCCTCGCTGGGCGATTCCGCGAAGACTTGTTCTATCGTCTCAACGTCATCACGCTCATCTTGCCTCCGCTGTGCGAACGCGGCGACGACGTCATTCTCATCGCTCGTAGCCTCATCCGACGCTACGCAAAAGAATTCAACATGGTCGCCAAAAACCTCTCACAAGAGGCTATTATGGCCATCCGAAAGTATAAATGGCCCGGAAACGTCAGGCAGCTCGAAAACCGCATCAAAAAAGCACTCATCCTCTCCGATAAGCCCCAAATCCAGCCCGCCGACCTCGACCTCATGCCCGAAGTCCTCAAACCCATCATGACTCTTGCCGAGGCAAAAGACGATTTCCAAAAGCGATATATCAACGAAGTACTCGAACTCAACAACGGCAACCGTTCTAAAACTGCGCAAGATCTCGGCGTCGACCCGCGAACTATCTTCCGACACCTCGCCAAACAAAACGAGAAATGACATGCCCCTGCGACGCAATATTCTCATCACGAGCCTCCTCGCCCTCGCTCTGAGCCAAGGTTGCCTCTACATCGCGCCGATCGACGAAGATCCCGAGCCCGAAGACACGCCCCCCTTTGTCAATGCGCTCAACGGCGTCAGCCCAAGCATGGGGCTCGTCAACATCAACCTCTCGCTCGGCGGCAATCAAGAATTCGTCATCTCGGGCTATGGCGATGCAAACCTCGATCAAACACTCTACCACCGCATCGTCATCGATTACAGAACGGCAGGCGTCGCCGCCAATCCCGTCTATTCGATCGTTCCAAAACGCATCGAACCCAACGCGCGCGACCGAATCACATACAGCTTCCCCGCCTGCACCGCCGCCATCAGCTACCCCACCGCCATCGCCGACGGCAAACAAATCGAACTCTACCTCGTCATCGCCGACGCCCCCTTCATGCACGCCTCGCAACTGTTTTCGGCCATGAATTTCCAACAACCTTTCGAAACCGAAACCGGGCGAAGCGCAGTTTGGGTACAATGGACACTCCAATTCATCGGATCCTGCCCAGAATCCCCATAAATCCTAAAGATAGACCGCCCCCATTGGCATGCATGAGCACCCACCTACATCAACCTACATCGCACACCATTTCGACACAGCCCACGCTCTCTCGCCACGAATTCTCGCCACATCGACCACGCGCCCGTGCCGCTTGTGTGCGAATTTGCACCGCTAGGTGATTGATTTTTGCGAATTTTTTCAAATACCCATCGGCGTTTTTTTTCATATCTCGGTGATATTTCTTGAACGCGGTTTCTTTTGCGATACAATGTAAAAATGCGGCACGAGGTTGCTGTAAAATAGGCATGAATGTTTCATGTATATTGCTTGGGCGCTGAGTTTGCGCGGCAAACCAAGTGCACCGCTATTTCGTTATGTTACGAGAGGCTCATATGTCGAAGACAAACCGTTCGAATGATATCCGTCCCCACAAGTCGTTGCTCATCGCGCTAACGCTTGCCGCCACGGGGTTCGTCGCCAACAACGCATTTGCGCAAGATGCCGACGCCATTCGCCAACAAGCCGACGCAAAAGTTGCCAGCATCGAAGCCGCCATCGAAGACGGTCAAGAAATGCTCGCTCGTGCGCGCGAAAACTCAAACGTCTCACAAATCGACTGCATCAATACACAACTCGTCATCGCTCGCGGGTTCCTCAATGTGGCACAAAATGCAAACACCAATCTCAAAGAAGCCATCACCCGAAACGACGCCGAGGCCACCACGCACCACCAAAAACTACTCGACCTCGCCGTCGAAAAAACCGATGGCGCCGCCGCCCGCATGAAACAGTGCGGTACGGGCGTGCTCAGCGTCACCGGCGAAACACAATCGACCACAAAACGCGACTGCAAAGTCGAACCATGCCTCGGCGGCGAAGAGGTCTATGCCCCCGAAGCTATCGAAAAACAAAGCCTCACGGGGGCCGACAAAATCGATGCTAGCAACAACGTCGATGCGTCGCCATACATGTAGTTTTACATTGGATCTCGTGAGTTTTTTTGATATTGGCTTGCGCGGCGCTATCTATCGATACGCGCCGCTTGCATGGCTATCTCGCTACGCTCAATACGCCATGCTGTTCGGGCTATTTCGCTACGCTCAATACGCCCGAATTTGCCGACTGATGGGTGCAAACAAGCTCAATCCTTGCGCACTCAAACCGTGACATGAGCGATTCCGTCGATACTCTGATTCCTGGATCTAGGCTTTCGCCTCGAAACGCCCGACAATCCAGATCATTGAGAAAGCGCAACTCCATGATTAATCCTAAAAAATATCTCCACATAGGGCTTTGCTCACTCGGGCTTCTGGCCACACTTGGTACGAGTCAGTTCGCCGATGCGAAGCCCAAACTCCCCGAAGCAAAAGGTCTCGAGGCCGGCGGTGTCGTCATGCATCCGGGAGCTAAAGTTGCGTTAGCTTACGATAACGTCAGCAATCAAAACGTCAACGACGGACGCGTCGACGTCGGCGTGACGTTTTCGTCTCATCTCGAAGACGAAACGACGAAAAAGTGGGACTCCAATGTCTCTCTCCTGTGGCAACAATATTGGGGGCTTGGCGATGCAAAGGCAAATGGTAACCTCAACGCCGTTCTCTCCACGAGTGCCGACCTCTTCAAACAAAGCCTCTTCCGCATCACGCCGTCGTTTACCTACCAATACACGGTCAACCCCGAAGACGATTACTTGCGCCAAGAAATCGAAAATCACACGATTCGCGCCGGCGTCGGGGCAACCATTCAACCCGGCGAAGGTGCCATCTTCTCGCAAAAATTCTCATACAACCTGAGCGGGAAGATCTACCCCGATCACAACGATATCTCTAACTTCGTCCATCGAATCGAATCCGTCACGCGATGGAACTTCTTGCCACATTCGAGCATGGCGCTCACCGTCAATTTCACCGTCTCGCACTTCCTCGAAGACGAACGCAATTCAATGCTCGGCAATGAAATCGTCAACTCTAGCGAAAACGCCACTGGACTCCCCGTCAGGCTCAAATATAGCCTGCAAGGCCTCATTTTCGCTCGCATGACCTATACGCTAGGGCTCGGCTATGCCTACGCCTACTATACCAAAGGCAAAGAGCACATGTTCATCATGAATGCAAAGCTCGGCTATAGCTTCAGCGAAAACATCGATTTAGCCGTCGAATTCCGAAAAGATTTCGATACGGCTCTCTATGGCGATTACTACAAGCTCAATCGCGTCGCCCTCACTTTCGATGCCTTTTGGTTTAATCACCTGCGCACAAAAGCCGACGTCGGTTTCGGCGCCTTCGGCTTCGTCGAAAGCGACACGATGATCCGCGTCGACTACCTCACGACGATTAAAGCTGCGCTCGATTACTACTTCTTGCCAGGTTTGCGACTAGGCGTCTCGTACCAATTCGGCTACAACTTCAGCGACATCAGCAGTGCGCAGTATGCAAAGCACACCGCCATGCTCACTTTCTCCTACGAGTATTAATGCACACACCAGGGCAAAGATATCGCTGTCTACAGTGCCACGCTTTATGGGCTCACATTTGCCTATTACTCGCACTATCTTTGCCAGGATGTGCCACGACGGTATCGGCAAATTGGCAAGCACAACTCGGCTCGACTTGCCCCACGAGCGCCGAGCTCGGAAAATTCATGCCCTGGGACCGACTCGAATTGCGCGTCTTCGGACAAGAAGAACTCAGCGGCACATACGAGGTCTCGCCACGCGGCACGATTACCGTCCCAACGCTCGGTGAAATCGACGTCAACGGCATGCGATGCGACGAACTCGAAGGCATGCTCACGCAAATGCTCAAAGACGCCTACTTGCGCGATCCCTCCGTCGTCTGCATCAATAAAGAAATCTCTAAAACTGCCGTCACCGTCGATGGGCAAGTCCAAAAACCGGGCATCGTCGAATTCAGACCCGGCCTCATGCTCACCGATGTCATCGCGCAATCGGGCGGTCCAACAACGCGAGCCTCTGGCAATGCCGTCGTCATCGTCCGAAAACACGACACCCAAACGCAATCCGTGACCGTGCCTTATCAAGATATTCTCATGGGAAAAGTCCCCAATATTTGCCTCTATCCCGGCGACCTCATCTACGTCCCGCAATCGGTCTTCTAATGGAGATCTCGACGATCTTTCAAAACTACGTAGTCCGCCCATGCGCGATCTACGAACGGTAAACGATTATGCCTCCTAAAAGCGCGAATATCGATTCTGGTCATTCCTCGCAACCCATCTTCCCCATACGAGAATACATCGACGACATCTGGCGGCGAAAACTCGGCTTTATCTTGGCCTTTATCGTCGTCGCCGGAATCGGTGCCGTCTATACGATGCACCAACCCAAAATCTACGAAGCCACCGCCGTCGTCATCATCAATCCCGAGCCTCCGACGATAAACCCCGTCGATTCTACGTCCTACGACCAATGGTACATGCGCGACACGTACTACGATACGCAGCTCAAAGTCATGCAATCGAGACTCGTCGCACAACGCGTCGTCCGAGATCTCAACATCGCCAGCGACCCTGAATTCCTCGAACTCGACGATATCGCCAATTCCGAACTCCTCGAAAAACGAATCGCTGCCGCGAATCCCGTCTCTTTCCTCCTCTCAAAGCTCAAAGTCGAAGCCGTCGTCGGCACGAGACTCGTCAACATTCGCGTCAAACACAAAAACCCCGAATACGCCGCGATGCTCGCCAATGCCATCGCCGACGCCTATTCGGCTCAAAATACCGAACACCGCTCCGCTTCGCTCACCAATACCTACGAATTTATCGATAAACAATACAAAGAAAACATCGAAAAGCTCGATAAATCACGCGATGCACTCAACGACTTTAAGCAAAATAACAAAATCCTCTACACCAACCCCATCGAGCAACAAAAGATCACCAATCAAAGGCTCGATTATCTCAACGTCAAACGCGTCGAAATCGAAACCGAAACGCGACGTACTGGGAACCTACTCCAAGAACTCAAAGCACTCCCACTTTCGACCGAATACGTCCAAGCTTTTGCCCTCCTAGGCGACGCCCCTGCGCTCAACGCCGAAATGAACGAGTGCAAAAAACTCGAGCAAAAATCGCGCGAACTCCTCGTCACCTATCTCGAAAAATCCCCTCACGTCACCGCCGTTCAAAGCCAAATCGAAAAATGCCGAGAAAGCGTCCTCAACGGCATGAAAAACGTCATCACCGGGCTATCGGCTCGACACCAAGCTCTCCTCAAGCTCAACCAAGAAACACAAGCCGAAATCGTAGCGCTCCAAAAAGAAGCCCTCTCGATCGACCAACTCAAGCTCCTATACGAACAATTCCAGAGCCAAAAAGAAAACGCCGAAACACAATACGAAAGCTCGCAGGCTAAACTCAACGAAGTCAGCCTCAATCGACTCCTCGAAATCAACAACATTCGAATACTCGACAAAGCTATCGCGCCTACCGTTCCCGTCAGCCCCAATATCTTCCTCAACGCCATCATGACGTTCCTAGCCGCCGTCATTGCCGGGTTCGTCGCCGTCCTATTGCTCGAATTGCTCGATATATCGGTGCGAAGCCAAGCCGATGTCGAAGAAAAAGCTCGACTCCCATTCCTCGGCGCAGTCCCAAAATTCCCCAAACTCCACCAATACGCCCAACGAAAAGCCTACCGATTCATTCTCGAAAATCCACGCTCACCAGTCGCAGAATGCATACGTACGCTCACGACGACGCTACAATTTTTGCTCAAATCCGATAAATCTCACATCTTACTCATCACATCGGCACAACCCCTCGAAGGCAAGACGATGACGTCGATCAATATCGCCGTCACGCTTGCGCTCTCGGGCAAACGCGTCGCACTACTCGAAGCCGATATGCGGCGTCCGACGATCTTCAAAGCACTCAAAGTACAAGCCGAAAACGGCCTCAGCGCCGTCATCGAAGGAACCGCAAAACTCAAAGACGTTCTCAAACAAACCGAAGTCCCAGGCCTACAACTCATCCCATGCGGCACGATTCCCCAAAATCCTGCCGAGCTCTTCCAAACCGATGGCTTCGCAAAACTACTCGCCGATCTCAAAGCGCAATTCGACGCCATCATCATCGATTCGCCACCCGTCACGGCCGTCACCGATGCGCTCATCATCGCACAACACGTCCACGGCGTCATCGTCATCGCACGCGCCAATAAAACACCCCTTCCAAGCCTCATCCGCACGCGCGAACTACTCGAGGGCGTCAACGCGCCTATCTTGGGCGTCGTCCTCAACGATATGACCGAAAACCGTTCGAGTTACGGCGGATATTATTACTATCACAAGGCATACAAAACGGCTCAATAGCCACCCATTCCCATAACGCTACCCCATCCCTGCGCACGCTAAACGGCACAATGGCGAGCCATTGCCTCAATCGTTGCCATCTTTTTTTAGCCGTGTTATACGGAATCGGTTTTAGCGCATTCAAAAAATTGTATCGGTGTATGCGTGATTCATCAGGAGATTATTATGAATAAACGATTTGTACGCTTTGTACTCACTTCGATGGCGGCGGCGATGCTCTTGACATCGACCACGGCTGTTGCGCAAAACGTCGCCTTTGAAGAAAAGCAGCAGGCTCAAATTAAATCGGCTAAAGAGCCCAAAAAAGCCGAACGAAAAACGCTCGACCAAGAAGAAGGTAGCGGACCTAAAGTCGAATTCCAAACCGATGAAATGGTCGCCGCTTCGGCCGCCTCCGAAAAAATCGAACTCCAACAGTCCGCCATCAAAAAGCTACAATTGCGCATCAAAAATACCGACGAAGACGATCCCGCAAAACCACAGCTCATGGAACGAATGGGCGACATGCTCTGGCAAAAAGCACGATACTACGAGCTCGAAGCATACGAGTACCTCAGCAAGGCAAACGAAGCCGGCGCCGCTGGCGATACCGCTAAACAGCAACAACTCATGGCGAAAAAGACCGAAGACGAAAAAATCGGTCGCGAAGCACGTGAAGAAATGCTCAAGCTCTATCGCGAAATCCTCAAATACCACGCCGATTACGAGCAAATCGACAAAATCCGATACTACATGGCCTTCAACATGGCCGAAATGGGATATGCCGGCGAAGCATACGAACAGTACAGTGGTATCGTCCGCGAACACTCCAATTCTCGATACCTACCCGAAGCTTTCTTGGGCATGGCCGAATACTCCTTCACCATCGAAGAAGATATGCCCACCGCCCTGCAACAATACCAAAAAGTCGTCAGCGTCGATCCCAATAGCTCCGCCGCCTCCTACGCCATGTACAAAATGGGATGGTGCTACTTCAACCTAGGCGAGCCAAAGAAAGCACTCGCGCAATTCGAAAAAGTCATTCGAGAAGCCGATAAAGGCACCGATAAACGACGAACCGATATGCGCAAAGAAGCACTCAAAGACCTCGTCAAAGCCTATAGCATGTGGGATGCCGCAAAACCCGGTAACGCTCGCAAATACTTCAAAGGCTTCGCCGCCGACGATGCCGAAGTCGATTCCATGATGGAACGCCTGGCGCGTCTCTATCAAGAAAACGGCAAAATCGACGAATCCAACTTCGTCTATAACCAACTCATCGCCGCTAACCCCGGAAAATTCAAAATCGTAGGATATCAGCACGAAATCATGCTCAATACGGAAACGTTGAGCGATCCTACCGCCCTGGCCGAAGACATCCAACGTACCGTCGCCATCTTCGTCAAAGCTCGCGACGAAAAATACGAAGGCGCCACGCCCGAAGCCGTCAAAGCCGAAAACGACAAACTCGAACAATACGTCTCCGATACCGGTAAGTGGTATCACATGACGTACCAAAATACGAAAAACCCGCTCTACTACTCCCTCGCCTTCGAAATCTATCGCACCTATCTCAATAACTTCCCAACGGCGACCGATAACTACGACGTCATGTACTACTACGCCGATATGGCGTACTTCCGCAAAAACTACGCCGAGGCGGCAAAAGGCTACGAACGCGTCCTCGATATCAACGAAAACGGCGAATTCAGCAAAGACGCCGCGCACGGCGCCGTCTTGGCCTACGACCAGTTGATGGGCGAAAACAACACCGATAAAGAAGCCTGCCCCGATATCCCCGTCACGCCCGAGGCCGCACCCGGCGAAGAACAAACCTATCCCGAATACCCCATCGCCGATTGCCGACTCAAATTCATCGAAGCCAGTAAGCGATACGCAAAAATCGATCAGTCGGCAGAGTTTGCAAACAACTCCAAATACAAAGCCGCACAGATCTACTTCAACTACAACCACTTCGAAGAATCCCGCCCGCTATTCCTCGAAGTCACGCGCGATGCGCCGGGGTCCGAAGTCGCCGTCTACTCCGCAAACTACTTGCTCGAGACATACCGACTCACCAAACAATACCAAAAGATGCACGAGGCCATCACCGCGCTCAAATCTAACAGCGCTTTCATGGCCAATAACACCACCTACATGCCAGAATTCAAAGAAGTCCTCAGCGCCTACGAACGCGCTCTCGATTACAAATTCTGCGAAGAAAAAGAAAACAACAAGCAATGGGAAGACGCCGCCCGCTGCTACGAGCAATATGCCGAAGCACACAAGGGCAGCGACGATGCCGCAAAAGCGCGTTGGAACGCCTCCATCGCATGGGAAAAGGGCTCAGAAGTCGGGCGCGCCATCGAAGCTCGCGTCGCACTCCTCACCTCGGGCGAAAACGACGAACACACCAAAGCACTCGCTCCGCGCGCCATCTACGCCATCGCTCTCAACTACCACAGCCTAGCCGTCTTCTCCGAAGCCGCCCGATACTACGAAATCTTCGTCAACCAATTCCCCGAAGATCGCGAAGCTTGCGTCCCCATCGGCGCCGCACCTTCTAAAGACCCATGCGCCAAAACCGCACTCTCCAACGCCGCCGCCTTCCGTTCCGGACTCGGCGAATACCAAAAAGCCGTCGAAGACTACGACCTCTACGCAAAGATGTTCCCTAAAGACAAAGCCCAAATGGCTCAGCTCAAGTTCGCTACAGGGCGCATCTACTACGACCAAAAGAAATACGACATGGCGCTCGATCGCTTCCGCGATTACCTCAAAAACTACGCCAAACTCGGCTCGCCCGCACTACAAGTCGCCGCCAATACTTATATCGGCAAGTGCTACTGGGATAAGAAAAACCAAAAAGAAGCACTCAAATCGTTCGAGGCCGCCGAAAACCTCTACGCCAGCAAATCGCTACAACAATGGCTCGCCAAAGCCGAGCCTACCGAAAGCGAACAAGCACGAAACGCCGCCGCCGAGGCTCGATTCATGCGCGGCGAAACCCTCTTCAAAGAAACGCTCGACATCAAACTCTCAGACCCAAGCGTTTCTGGCCGTAAAGTCAACGACTTCCTACAAAAACAACTCCTCAAAAAGGCTGAAAAACTACAAGAAGCCGCTCCCGTCTACAAAGACGTCATCACCAAATTCAACGCGCCTAAATGGGGCTTGGCGGCCATGACGCGCGTCGGTATGATGTTCGACGACGTCGCACAACAAATCGAAAAAGCACCTGTCCCACCTGGGCTACCCGAAGAAGTCGAATTGGCTTACGTCGAGCAATTGCTCGATTTCTCCAGTAAATTCGAAGAACAAGCCATCTCGTCCTACGTTGCCGCCGTCAAAAAAGCCGCCGAAACTGGATGGTTCAGCCAATATACCACCGAGGCTCAACGTCGACTCTTCGACCTACGCCCCATGGAATATCGCTCCGCATCCGAAGTCAAAGCCACGCCTAATAAAATGGTAACGACCTACCACACCGGCGCTCTCTTCTCCAATATCGAAGAACTGCGCGGAAACGTCGTCAAAGAAAAGCGAAGAGTCGTCTCCGACGATGCCATCGGCGCCGATGCCGCCCCCAGCGGCAGTGAATCCGCCGACAACGTCGTCGCATCGAACTAATGCTCATCCATGCCCAACCACGGGCATGGCGCCTTTTCTCGCACTTATTTCAATCGCTATTGAGGAGATATACTTATGTTTAATCGCTTTATGCGCCGACTCGCCCCTGTCGCTCTCGCTTCCCTTGCCATTTGCGCTACGACGGCGTGCGGTTCGAGTGGTTCGTCCGCCTCTGGTGCCGCCTCGCTCAAATCCCCCACAGGTGCCTCCAAAACCGTCGACGCCGACGGAAAACGCGCCGTCGTCAAAGAAAGCGCCATTGCGCTCTTCGAACAAGCCGTCAAACAAGCCAAAACAAACCCACAAGCCGCCATCGATACATTCAAAAAAGCGGCAAAAGAAGAAGACAACTTCGCCGAAGCCTGGTACAACGTCGGATGGCTCGAACAAAAACTCGGCAACAACAAAGACGCAAAAGAAGCCTACAACAAAGCTATCGATATGCGCCCCGATATGTCGGGCCCATATATCAACATCGCTAAAATGCTCGTCGACGAAGGCAACTACGACGAAGCCGAAAAATACTTGCTCATCGTCGTCGACGAAAACAAGGGCATCGAACCCTACAACCCCGAAGCCAACCTCGACCTCGGCATGCTCTACCGCCACAAAGGCGAAGACATCCTCGAAAAAGAACGCGGCGGCACCGAGCCAAAATTCTCCATGGAAGGCTCCGAAACAAAAGGCGAAATCAAAAACAAAGATGCCTACGCCATGTTCGCAAAATCCGTCGCTCACGTCCGACGCGCTCTCGCCGGCGACTCCAACAATATCTATTGTTACGAGAACCTCAGCGCCATCTACTACCTCATGAACAGCCTCGAAGTCGCTCGACTCGTCTGCGAACAAGCCATCATCAAATACTCCGAATACAACGACATCCTCAAAAAACAACTCGAAGCCGGCAAAATCACACAAGACGAATACGACGAAAAGGCATACGTACCCAAAGACCTCTCCGCCATCTACAACACCTCAGGACTCATCTACCTCGCCGAAGGCGAAGTCTCCATGGGCAACGCAGAGTTCAAAAAAGCCGTCGAAGCCGACCCCACCAACATTCAAGCCATGCTCAACGTCGCAGGTATCGCCGTCAACGTACAAGACTACCCACTCGCCTACGACCTCTACAACAAAATACTCGCTCTCGAGCCCAACAACACCGAAGCATACCTCTCAAAAGGCGTTGCCGCGCGCGGCCTCAACAACCTCGACGAAGCCGAAAAAATCTACCGCGACATCATCAAAAATCACCCCGACTACCCACAAGCTCAATTCAACCTCATCGTCCTCTACCAAGAATACTACCTCAAAATCGACGAAGCTCGCCAAATGTGGGTCGACTTCACCAACGACGCCAACGCCAACAAACTCATCCCTGGCCGCGTCGCCGAAGCCAAAGAACGCATCAAACAAATCGACGACCTAAAAGAAGCACAACGAAAAGCCGAAGCACAACAAGCCGAAATGATGCGCAAAATGGAAGAACTCGAACGCCTCGAAAAAGAAATGGAAGCGCAACAAGAATAACCCAAAGCGCACCCAACGCTCAAAGCCACCGCACGCCGGTGGCTTTTCTCATTTTTAGTGGCTTTTTTTTTTCTTTTTATTTTTGGCTACGCTATTGCCCTACGGGCAATACGCTCCGCTGTCGCCCTATTTCGCTTGCGCTCAATACGGGCTCTTGTGTCGCCCTATCGCCTGTCGGCGATACGGGCTCTTGTGTCGCCCTATCGCCGGTGGCGATACGGGCTCTTTGTCACCCCGGGGTTGCGCTCCGCTTACCCCGGGCTGTATTCTGGCGCCCTTTCAGGGCG
>ERZ1026772.841-NODE-841-length-19550-cov-31.571531_pt1 | contig 19550 bp, 28 predicted proteins | sample MGYA00380124_ERZ1026772 | MGnify/ENA primary metagenome ERZ1026772 (study PRJEB33269, sample SAMEA4719760) | human gut metagenome | biome: human-associated habitat; feature: organic feature; material: feces | place: Cameroon | collected 2013-10 ...
GATAGGTTCAAGCGGAAATTCTGCGCAGATAGGTTCAAGCGGAAATTATGCGCAGATAGGTTCAAGCGGATATTCTGCGCAGATAGGTTCAAGCGGATATTCTGCGCGGATAGGTTCAAGCGGAGATTCTGCGCGGATAGATAGCGCTGGAGAGGATAGTGTTATTTGTTGTGCGGGTAGCAATTCCGTCGTAAGAGCAAAGAAAGGTTCTTGGATTACCCTTTCAGAGTGGAGATTTTCAGAAGAAAAGAAAAGGGATGTCCCTATTTGTGTAAAAACTGAGTATGTGGATGGAGAGAAGATAAAGGAAAATACTTGGTATAAACTTGATAATGGGAATTTTGTAGAAGTCTTATGACAATAGAATTAAAATAGAAAAAAATGAAAAAGTTTAATCTAGAAGAATATCTTAAGAATCCTCAAAAAAAGATTGTAACAAGGAATGGGGAACGCGCACGAATAATTTGCACTGACAGAAATCCTGATTACCCCATAGTGGCACTCGTAGGGGAAACAGCTGCTGTGAACTGTTATACAAAAAAAGGCCGATATTTTGGCGACGATGCTTCATCTTCAAGGGATTTATTCTTTGCCCCAGAAAAGAAAACAGGCTGGATAAACGTCAGCCGGATAGCACAAGGCAACCCAGGGGAAATCACATACACGGGCGCGGTCTATCCGACAAAGGAAGAAGCGATTGCGGGTTACAGCGGCGTAGGGCTTCTCGACACGATCAAAATTGAATGGGAGGAATAAGCATGACAATAGGAGAAAAAGCATCGGAATATGCAGAAAAATCTTTTCCATCTGACGACATAAGCAATAGTGGAAAGCACGATGTTGCCTTTCATTCTTATAGTGCAGGTGCGAATTGGATGATTGACAAGGCAGTAAAGTGGTTAAAGGAGAATGCCCAGAACTACTATAAGGATAGTTCAATGCATGACAATTGTTGGTATGATGATGAACAGATGATAGAAGATTTCCAAAAAGCAATGGAGGAATAGTTATGAAAGAAATCAAAATCAAAATCTACGGATGGTCCGACCTGAAAAAGTGGTTCTGGGACCGATTCTGCTTTCCAAGAAGGAAGTTGGTGGCTACGTGGCTCGAATATCATAGCAGTGAGATAAGGAGCCTCATTGAAAAATTCTTGCTCAAGTACAACAATGTTGACTTAGCGAAAGACGATTATGCCCTTTTGTCCAAGGCCCTCAAAGATTGGGATGAGGAATCCAAGAAGATACGTGATAGAACCGAGGAACTTATAATGATGAAGTAATATGACGGACATTCAACTTTACCAACATTGCGAGGAGTATATCCACGAGGTCCATAAATTCGATGGGATGTGTTTCGTTGAGCCCTACAATTACCAAGAGTTCGTGCAGGGGTTGGATATTCAGGACAGCGAGTCCGGCTTTGATGCCTACGTAAGTTCGGGAGGAACACTCTGCTTCAAGATTGACGAGCTTGAGCCGTTCTTTAATGACTTCGATGCTTTCCGCGAGGCATTCATCAATAAATTAGGAATCTAATGTTTTACTAGATTGACTTATTTTGTGGAGCGCGTCCTCGCGCCCTGCCTTAAAATCGAAAATTATGGCAAAATACAGAGTTATCAAGGCCGTCAACGGCTACGGAGAGACAACCTACGTCCCGCAACACAGAAGAATGCTTCTTTGGCGAAATATGGGCATAAGATATAACGATTTAACGAACGCAATTGCCCACATAAGGGGAAACGTCTACAAGAAGGAAAAAGTGGTTTTTGAAATGAAAAATGATTGAATATGAGTTATATCGAAGCATTGAAAGCGCTCGAGGACTGGCAGCGAGGAGTGACCGGAAAGCGCCGGCGGCATCCGGGGCACGCGGAGGACGACCTGCAGATGCAATGCGTCAGTTGGTTCCGTCTGCAATTCCCGCAGCTGGCGCGTCTGCTTCACCACTCCCCCAACGGCGGACGGCGTGACGCACGGGAGGGCGCAAGATTCAAGCAGATGGGCACGCAGGCCGGATTCCCGGACCTGATACTGCTGGTCGCGGCAAACGGCTATCATGCGCTCATGCTCGAGCTGAAGACGCGCACGGGGCGACAGCAGGACAGTCAGAAGGACTACCAGAAGCGCGTCGAAGAACAAGGGTACAGGTATGTGGTCATTCGTTCTTTCGACCAGTTCCGCGAGACAATAAAGGACTATCTTATCGTAAGCGGTTAAGCTTTAATTAACTTACTTTACTTACTTTTGTTAACTTTGTAATTATTAACCAAAAAATCGACCAGAAAATGAAAACAGGACACCAAAGAATAGCCATTGATCTGATAGAGATGAATACTGGACAGATTGCCGGACTGCCGTCCAACCCTAGGCAGTGGACCAAGGCGCAGCTCGACAATTTGAAGGCATCCATCGAGGAGACTCCGGAGCTGCTGGAGGCGCGCGGCTGCATCGTCGACTACCACGAGGGCAAGTATGTCTGCCTCGGCGGAAACATGCGCTATGCGGCGTGCAAGGCTCTGGGCATGTCCGAGCTGCCGTGCTATGTCGTGCCGGAGGGAACCTCCCTCCTGAAGAAGAAGCAGATCGTGGCGAAGGATAACGTCTCGATGGGTGACTGGGATTTTGACGCGCTGGCGAATGAATGGAGCGACATGGACTTGGAAGGCTGGGGCGTGCCGATACCTCCGGAGTGGCAGGACAGCATCAAGGAGGCTGAAGAAAAGGCAAAGGAAGATGACTTTGATGAGGAGAGGGAGGAAATTCCGGCACGCTGTGCGAAATGCGACCTTTGGCAGCTCGGCGAGCATACGCTCATGTGCGGGGATTCAACCTCGGAAGAGGATGTAAGAAAGTTAATGGGGGGGGGTGGTGTAAAGGCTGATATGATGCTCACCGACCCGCCGTATAATGTCAATGTCTCCAATTCGCAGGGAATGACCATTCAGAATGACAACATGACCAAGGAGAATTTCAGAAAGTTCCTTTCAGGAGCAATGAACAATGCCGCCAATGCTCTCAAGCCAGGTGGCTCCTTCTACATCTGGTATTCGCATAGCGAAGAACTTAACTTCCGGGAAGCGGTCGCCAAGACAGGAAGTCTCGAGGTAAAGCAAACGCTGATCTGGAACAAGAATGGTTTTACTTTCGGCAGGCAGGACTACAAGTGGAAGCACGAGCCTTGCCTGTATGGGTGGAAACAAGGAGCAGGACATTGGTTCAGAGACGAGTTCAACCATCCGACAGTCATTGAAGACAATGTTGACGTCGACAAACTGAAGAAGGATGAACTGAAGGAGATGCTGAAGAACATGCTTGCATCACCGGTGCCGACAGATGTCATAGATGCCGACAAGCCGCTAAGGAATGACCTGCATCCGACGATGAAGCCGCTGGAGCTTTGCGGGCAACTCATCCACAACAGTTCTCGACCAGGTCAGATAGTCCTTGACTTGTTCGGCGGTTCCGGAAGCACGATGATGGCTTGCGAGCAGCTCGGGCGGAAGAATTATACGATGGAGTTTGACCCGCACTATTGCGACGTCATACTTGCGAGATGGGAGAAGTTTACAGGCATGAAAGCAGAAAAAATTGAATAAAAGAAAAGTATAATACTTTGACGGAATTAGGATAATAGCAAAGGGGTGATTATGAATCAAAGACTGAACATTACGGAAGACCAGTTCATCGCGCATTGCGACGAGCGGTTGCGGCAACTCGCGGACGAGGTCCGGGGGTGCGGCATGTCATACTATGAGATAGCGAAGCTCACGGGCCTCGACTGGAGGACCATCAGGAAGGTCGCAAACGAGATTCCCGTGCGCTACGACACTATCGAGAGAATTAGATTCGCAATCGAAATCAGTCACACCACCGCAATCGGTGGTTAAACGGAGGGCTTATGGCAGGCGACAAGGAACTCTACAAGAAAGGGATAGCAACTCAGTTCAGCAGCACGAACCAGCCCAAGAAGAAGGGGCGCAAGCCGAGCATCCTGAAGAAACTGAAGGCCATCGGGCTGAGCCACGAGGATATAACCGGCTTGCTCGAGAATATCATCATGGCAAACAAGCAGGAGGCTCAGGAGATGCTTAAGAACCCGGAACTTCCGATAATGGCTGTCGGATACCTCTCCGCACTGATTAAGGAGATACAAGCCGGAAAGAGCTTCACCATAGAGGCAATCATCGACAGGCTCGACGGAAAGGCAACGCAGAAGGTGCAGGCGGAGACGACGCTCAGAGACGCGCAGCCGCCAGCCATATACTTCGGCGAAGAAGAAGAACAAGAATAATCTAATAACGAGGGCTGATGCTGTTTTCACCAAAATACAAGCCATTGTTTCGCGCAATGCCGGACACTCGCTATACACTCGTGAAGGGTGGCCGAGGTTCCGGCAAGTCGTATGCTGTCAATACTGCTCTTTGCCTGAGCACATATCGCGACCCGTTGAACATCCTGTTCACGCGCTACACAATGACATCGGCGGAAGATTCTATCATCCCTGAATTCAGAGACAAGGTTACAGCGCTGCAAATAGAGGAGCACTTCAGGACAAGGGCGACAGACATCGTCAATTTGTCAACCGGCGCAAAAATCATCTTCCGAGGTCTGATGGCATCATCCGGCAATCAGGTCGCAAAACTGAAATCACTGCATGGCGTAAAGACATGGGTGCTAGACGAGGCTCAGGAACTGACCGACTCTAGTCTTTTCGACGCTATTGACTTCTCCGTCCGAACTCGCGAAGCACCTAACCAAATTATTTTGTCCTTCAATCCTACGGATGTCCATTCATGGATATACGAGCGGTTTTACAAGAATGTGCCTGAAGGCTTTAATGGCGTAATTGACGATGTCCGCTACATATCCACAACATACCTCGGCAACAAGCAAAATCTCGACCCGTCACTGCTCCGACAGGCGGAGAAGATGCGCCTAGCTGATTATGCCAAGTACAGAAACATCTGGCTCGGAGAATGGGCGACATTGTCGGAGGGTATCATCTACAAGGACTGGAAGCAAATCAGCCTGTCAGACTTTCCCCGGCATCTCCCCTGCTTCTATGGTGTTGACTGGGGATATTCGAATGACCCGACAGCCGTCGTCTGCTGCGCTTACGACATCGAGACAAAGACTATCTACCTGCGTGAGGTATGCTATCAGACGGGGCTTCTGGCAGGGCATATCTCTCGCATAATATACGACGACATGGAGGCGTGGGGAGTGAACAAAGAGGCTGACATCTACTGCGACCCTGCACGTCCGGAGCACATCGGCGAACTCAGGATGAACAACCTTTGCGCAATGCCGGCGGACAACCGCAACAAGGAAGGGCGTATATCATACCTGCAGTATTTCTCAGTCAAGTACGCAGGCGAGCACATAAAGTGGGAGAGTGACCGCTACTCTTGGAAGCCGGATCCGAAGGATCGAAGCCGCTACCTGAGCATTCCGCAGGACGGCAACGACCACCTCATGGACGCTATCAATTATGCATGCGTTACAAAGCTGCGCTATCTCGGACAGACAAACATTCTCGGGGAGGGATAATAAAAGCCCCACTCCGAGGAGCAGGGCACAAGGCTAAGCTGTTAAAAAGAAAAGGCGCCCACCCAGCCTTACAGGCGGACGTTCAATAGTGAGCCTGCTATATCTTTCAGAGCGTATTTAAGCGTATCTTTCTCTGACTCCGTAAACATCGCTTTCTTTCCGTTGACTGCAAGCCCGTTAATTCTCTGACAAAGCCACGAACGAGACTTGCCAAAGTATTTCTTTGCAACATAAGACATCGAAACAGCGGGGAGCACGTTTGCGAGTTTCTCGCGGATGGTCATGGCCTTCGCCTCTGCAATAGTCTCATCAAGTTGCACAGACATGACTTCGCCTACTGCTTTCGGGTCCTCTGCGCAGGCCGCGCTCATCTCTGCTCTGACACGCTCCCGTTCGCTCTCAGTCTTAGCATTGACAAACCTGTTCTTCAGGTCGTCCATATAAGTTTTATCTATCATATATTTAAGTTTTGTCCCCCACCTTGCGGTGGGGATTTGTTAATGTTTCAGCACTTCTACCAGTTCGTCAATTTTGAAATCCAACTCAGCCAAAAACCTTTGGATTTCATTGCGACCTCGGATCTCTCCGTAGAGCTCTAAGTAAAAGAGCAACTCTTTCTCGAGTTTGATTCTTTCTTTTGTTTTTCTTTTCATTGCCTTTTCTTTTTAACAATACAAAGATAATAAACTTATGTTTATTATGCAAGAAAAAAAGAAAAATATTCAAGAAAAAATGCAACTGATTCCGTTCCATTAAAAGCAAGGAGCACAAAGATGTATATATGCGCAAATATGACAATAGCCCCGTTTGGGGCTATTTTGGTGGAAATTTGAAAAATATATGTTCGGTCTCAGTCTCATATCAACAAAGGAAATTCAAGCGCTCAGAAGCGAAATAAAAGGCTTCTATGACGACAGGAGCAACAACTCCGGCAACGTGTATCTGTCAGCGATAGCGGGTTGCACGAAAGGGCTCGAGCTGCCTCCGTTCAAGGAACTGGACCGGATGGAGATTCAGCGGTACTACAGGCAGAGCGCCCCGGTGCAGGGCGTTGTGAACTACATCGCGCGCAATGTCGGAGAGGTCATGCAGTATCTGCTTCTGACGCGCAAGTCGGATGACACACCGGTGCAGAAGCATTGGCTCGTGGACCTGTTGGCGAGACCGAATGACCGGTTCACGCTCAGGAAATTCGGCACGGCGTGGGCGGTGAACAAGCTTCTGTACGGCGACGCCTGGGTGTATGCCCCGAAGGCTGTAGGCCGCAACCTCGGCGAAATCAAGGAAATGTACGTCATCCCTTCCTGGCGCATCGGCGCGCAATGGGGTGAAGGCTCGGTTCTGGAAGGCGTGAGGCTCCAGGGGCTGGCCGGCGACACGACCATCCGCTTCTCTGACGTGTTCGAGAGCTTCGACTACAACCTTGACGACCAGAGCGCCTTCGGAACGTCGAGGCTTGCCTCTGCTGCCATGTATCTTTCGATGATGCAGAGCGGCATCCTGCGTGAGGACACGGCCCTCAAGAACGGAGGTGTGACCAACATAGTGACACCTCCGCAGGACAAGCTCACGGGCATCACGCGCCCTGCGGAGGGTGACGAGCTCGAGCGCGAGTTCAACGCTCAGAAGAACATCGGCAAGACGAAGGTCCTCCGCTTTCCTATCGACGTGAAGACGCTCGGAAATGCGCCTGTGGACTTGAACATCCTCGAAAGCCACAAGGAAGCCGTGACGGCGGTTTGCTTCGCGTATAATCTGCCTGTTGACCTCTACTACGGACAGAGCAAGTATGAGAATGCGAAAGAGGCAAAGAAGACAATCTTCGAGATGAATGCCGTGCCGATGGCAAATGAATTTGCGGAGGACCTGCTCAACTACTGCGGACTGTCGCAGGAGTTCTCGCTCGAGGTGGACACTCAGAGGATAGACGTGCTGCAGGAGAAGCCTGCGGATGCGCTTGAAGCGCTCGACAAGATGAACGCGTCAGTGAACGAGAAGCGCGAGGTGATGGGCTACGAGCCAATCGCGGAGGCCTGGGCGGACCAGCCAATGATTCCGCTCGGAGTCCAGTTCGGCAACGAGAGCGGCATTGACATAGACGAGCTCGGCAATGCGTAGGCGGATAGATCCGGCGGTACGGAGACATCAGGACTATCTCCGTCTGAAGGCGCTGAAGGCCGCGAAGATTTACGAGGCGCGGTTGCGGCGCTTCCGCCGTGCAGAGGTGAGGAGGGTCCTCGGCCTATGCAGGGATTACGACCCAGCCGAATGGGCGGGCGTGATAGATACCAGCCTTGCGGAACCCTACCTTCAGGCTATCGAGAGCGGCCTTCTCAAGGCGGTAGGACTTCCGCACGCGAAGAGCGTCGTGCGCGACATGAACAAGGCGAAGGCAGAGGCCAGCGAGGTGCTGGAGAGCATGTGGCTGAGCGGAATCGAACAATATGCGAATGAAAGGGTAGGAGACATGATTGTCTCCGTTACCGGGACGCTGAAGGACGACCTCGTGAAAATCCTTCAGGCGAAGATGGCTGACGAAGTGACGGGAATCGAGAAGCTCACGCTCGACGTGTTTGCAGGCTACAAGGAACTTGAGCTGTGGCAGGTCCGACGAATCATTCAGACCGAAACGATGATTGGTCTCGGGAAAGCCGGCGACATGGCTGCGCGTACACTCGACGTGAAGTTCACAAAGCAGTGGAGCATCAGCGGCCTGGGCAACACGCGAGAGACGCACATTGAGGTTGACGGCACGATAGTCGGGCAGGAGGAGCCTTTCAAGGTCGGAAGGAGCTATCTCCTATATCCGCATGACATCAGCCTCGGTGCAGAGGCCGGAGAGATAATCAACTGCGCCTGCACCGCAATCAGAAGACCTACATAATTCAACTTCCATAATCAGTTTTTGTGTTTTTTTGTTTGTTGCGGGAGTCTCGAGTTTCACAGCTCGGGGCTCCCCTTTTTGTTAAACATAAACGTGTATATGTGCCTGTTTAAGTCTTTGCCTTTCATTGAATTAATTTCATCGCGTAACGTTATCGCAAAATGGAAATTCAATTCAAAAACCACTCCGGCGGCATCGAGGTGAAGAAGGAGAAGGACGACGGCACATTGTCAATTCGCGCCTATGCCCTTGCCTTCGGAAACATCGACAGCTACGGGGACATAATCAAGACGGGCGCTTGCGACAAGTGGCTGCATTCTGACGACAGCAGCCGCTGCGCACTCTGCTATCAGCATGACATTCACAACGTCATCGGCGTAATCACCGCAAAGGGCGTTGACGACAAGGGGCTCTGGATAGAAGCCGACATCCTCCCTACCCAGCAGGGCAAGGACGTTCAGATACTGATGCGCGCAGGCGCAATCAAGGAGTTCTCAATCGGCTACTATGCCGAATCGTGGACATACGGCAAGGTTGACAGCAACAAGGTGCGCTATCTCGAGGAAATCAGCATCGTCGAAGTCTCGCCGGTCACCAGGGCTGCAAACCCGCTCGCAACCCTGACGGACATGAAGGCCGAGGACATGGCCGGGCAGCTGTCAGCAATGTCTGACTCCCAGCTCGTAAGCCTTCAGGGTGCCGTCAAGGAGGAAATCGCAAAAAGGATCATCACAAAACTTTAATTACTATGCCAGAATTAACTTTAGAGCAGAAGGCTCTTGAACTCCAGAGAAAAATGGAGGATGCAGAAAAGAAGGCCGAGGAGGCCGCAAAGGAGGCGAAGGCCGCGAAAGATTCGGCTGAAGAGACTGCCACTAAACTGAAAAAGGCCGAAGAGGCGCTGGAGGAGAGAAAGAAAGAGGCGGAGAACCTTGACAAGACTGTCCAGGCGCAGCAGAAGGCTATCGAAGAACTTAACAAGAAACTAAAAGAGAAGAATGGAAAGTCCTTCGACATCGTTCTCCGCGAATTCATGGAGGAGAACAAGGCAGCGATGGAGAAGTTCATCGAAAGCAAAACCTACGGCACGGCGTCATTCAAGTTTGCGACATCGAACATCACCAACAGCTCGCTCGGCGTGCAGCTAGACCAGAACATCTATGCAGAGAGGCTCGCGGCAAACGCATTCCTTTCGACATTCCCGCACATCACCAGGACAGGAAACTCAATTGAATGGCTTGAAGGTTCAGACACCGACAACACCGGTTATGTAGGTGAACTTGAGGAACCTAAGACGGGCAATTCTTATGAGCTCGCCGGCAAGACAAGACGCTTCGCGAAGGTTGCGACATTCATCGAGGTCTCTCAGGAAATCGAGGACTGGTTCAATGCTGTTTATCAGTGGGCAAGAACTCGCGGTATCGCTCGCGTTCTCCGCAAGGCAGACTCTTTCATCTGGAATGGTGACGGAGCAGACACAACTAAGCCGAATCACGTCTACGGCCTCAAGACTTCCGGCAGCACAGCATTCGCGGCTACCGGCGCGAAGTACGAGAATGCGAACATCGCGGACGTCATCCTCGACGCCATCGCACAGGCTAAGGCCAACGGCTTCTCTCCGAATGTGGCCATCGTTCCGACAACCATCGAGGCTCAGATCAGAGGACTGAAGGACAAGAACGGCAACTACCTCTTCAACCAGGTTACCGGAATGCTCGGACAGGTGAAGATTGTCCTCACCGACCAGCTCTCAGCAACCGAGATTGTCGTCGCTGACACGTCATGCGTCGCAATCATTGACAAGGGAGAATATGAGATGGAGCTCGAGAGACTTGCAGGCAAGGACGGATGGAGAGTCTGGCTCAGGAAGTCCTTCCAGATTCAGGTTCCTACCTCAGAGAAGAAGGGCGTCATCTACGTTGCTAACACAACCACCGCAATAGCAGCGCTTGCACCGGCGGCGTAAACCATGCCGGCTGAGATGCGCAAGCCAGAGCGTGCATCCCGTGCGCCAAAAATCGGCGAAGTCGTCGTGTGTGAGGTGGTAAAGCCGCACGACGGCATCCCAGCCGGGGAAAGGCGCAAGGTGCTCGTGAGCGAGGCTGTGAGATACATGCTCAAGGAAGGATTTTGGAAAGTCATTCAGTAAGCAATCATGAGTTTAACTGTCATCAGAATCATAGACGACAAGCGGTCATATCTGCTCCCCGTGCTCAAACGATACGTGAGAGCAGTTGACGATTCGCAGGATGCAATCCTGCAGCGCATGCTTACGACTGCGGCGCTTGAGGTTCAGGCGCATGCGGACGTCAGCGTCTTGCCGTGTCAATTCGAGCTTAGAATCGAGAACAACACTGATAGCGAAGTCAGATTATATCAGACGCCGTCAGAGGTGTTGTCTGTGAAGGCTGCTGACGGGACAGACGTAAATTACACCATAGACGGGCGGAACGTGCGCACAGCGGGCGTTTACCCGTCTATGGTGATAATCTATGCCACCGCACCGCAAGAAGCCGAATATGGGCGGCTTTTGCCGCTTGTGTTACAATATGCCACGGCGCTCTATGACGGCCAGACGGATGAACTCGTCAAAATTCTTTCGCAATGCTGAGGGAACCGCGCAATGCGAGGCGATACTCACAACCTGTAGAGCTGATGTTTAGGGAGCCTCAGACTGACGGCTACGGACATGCGAGCCTCGGAGAGCCGAAAGTGGTCCTGAAGGCTTTTGCTTCCGTTACGCAGATGAGTTCCTCGAAGGCGATGCTGACATTCCAGCAGGCTAACATTGTCGGTGTCGACATAGAGATGCGCTGGACGCCAATCGCGTTCAACTGCATCAGATGGCAAGGACATGACATTGCTTTCGCGAGCCAGGAGAATGTTGGCAACCGCAACAGGATCATGCGAATTTCTGGGTATTATCAGATTGACAATCCTTGAGAAGTCATGCAGGTAGATGGTTTCATAGTCGAGAACTTCGACGAACTCAAGCGGGCATTTGAAGCGAACAATCGGATGATGCAGAAGGCATGCGACGAAGCGCTGTCAAGAGGCTCGATGAAGATTGTGGCGGAAGCTCAAAGGAACCTGCGTGACAACGGCACGAACACGACGGGGCTGCTGAGCAACAGCGGAAGGGCGGAGAAACTCTCAGACGGCGAGTATGAGGCCGGGTTCTTCGCACAGGAAGAAGGCAAGGGCTACGCGGAGGATGTCGAATATGGCAAGAAGAGCGGCGACATGCCTTCTCCGAAAATCCTGACGGCCTGGGTGCGGAAAAAGCTCCGTGTGAGGAAGGAGAAAGACGCTGAGCGGATCGCCTTCGCAATCGCGATGAAGATTGCGGAGAAAGGAACAAAGGCACAACCTTACTTCAGCCCGGCCGTCGAATCACAGAAGAAGGCGATACTTGAAGAGCTGCAGAAAGCGGCAGAACGTATAATTAACAAAGGCAAATGATAGAGATTGATCGTTATTCACAGGCATGTGACGAATTGTTTCGGCATCTGACGCAAGCTATGCAGAGGCAAGGCGTCATCGTCGGAGGCTCGGCAGGTTATCCCCGTGCGGAAATCGTCTCTGTCAACGAGCAGAGCGTTCTTGACAAGGGCGGCGAAGTGCGGCAGGTCCTCGTGACGATTGACTCGATGTCCAATAAGGGACTCGGCGAGGCCTTCGAGATTAATCAGAACAACCTTGACAGGATTAAAGACGCTGATGATTCTACTCCGAATTATCAGATTCTGGGAGTTACGGAAGGCAACACGACGGCAAGAGAGGACATGTCTGACACGCAGGTAGTCTTCTACAGGGTGACTAATAATTTAACATTTTATCTAGCAAAAAAGTAACATGGCAAAATTAGGTAATGTGAGGAAGTTCTACCTCACGACCGGCATGACCGGCGGCACTTTTACGTGGTTGAAAGGCGAGCAGAACAACAGCTTCAATCGCTCAGCTGAGGCTATCGAGGTGAGCGACAAGTCAAACGACTGGGCACAGTTTATTTCAGGCAAAAAGGGCGCGACCGCATCGGTGACTGTCTTCGCTGATGACACGGCAAGCGAGCCGCAGCACAAAATGATTAGCTCCCTCCACAACGGGCAGCCGGTGTATGGCTTCATCGGCGAGCTTTCAGGCGATACCGGTAGTGAAACACCTACCGAGGGAGACCTCTTCGAGGCTATCATTACTGGAATCTCCGACACCAACGACTACGGCTCTGTCGCGTCGAGGTCGCTTGACTTGACAATCACAGGAGCGCCAACTCATTATCCAACAATCACAAAGGAATAGCGATGTCGGCGGAGTTCAAAATTGAAATCAGGGAAGGCGTGGCGGTGAACATCTTGATTACGCCGCGCCTTTTCATATACAAAGGGCGTGAGGGTGTCACACTCGAGGCTGACGGGGAGAGCATCCCCGCCGTCATGGCGCTCTACGCGGATGTGCTCTTTTGCGGAGCGCTGAACTGGTGGGAGTTGTCCGGCAAGGATGCTGACGACTTCGAATACAAGCGAATCGACTTCCACGCCTGGGCGACAGAGCATCAGGAGGAATTCGGGCGCATAGTCGCAAAGGCTATCAAACTGCTTTCAGGCAAGAGCCTGGTCGAGCTCGCGGAAGCCGAGAAGGAGAAGAAGGAATCAAAAAAAAAATTTCGCTTTGGCTCGATTACGACGGCATTGAGGCGTTTCTGGTCGGGCATTGCCGGAAGACAGAAGAAGAAGCCGGCAGGACGACGATGAGGGAATTCCTCCTACTCCGGGAGGCTGCGGAAAACGAGGAACGGAGGCGATGGGAGAGGGCGAGATGGCAGATGTTCCTCTCTATGAGGATGAATCCTTACGTGAAGCAGAAACCTTCGACACCGGCGCTCTGGGTGCCTTTCGGGTGGGAGAAAGAAGCGGAGGCCGCAAGGGCAAAAGACGGAGACTGGAGCGTCACGGCTGACGAAAGCAAGGAACTGAACAAGATGCTCGAAGATTTTATAAATTCAAGATAAGATGGGAAAGATAGGCGACCTTTGGGTGAAGTTGAAACTCAAGGCTGACGAATACAAGAAGGGACTCGAACAGGCAAGGCAGGACACCGCCAGCTTCAGCGAATGGGTGAAGAAAAACTGGCTGAAGGTCACGGCAGGGATAGCGGCTGCGACTGCGGCGATAAAGGCGTTCTCAAAAGGAGTCGCAATCATTGCGGACTTTGAGAAGGCCAACTCAGTGCTTGCAGGAGTCCTCGGCAAGACAGTCGCTGAAATAAAGGCTCTGTCGGATTCTGCGGAGATGCTCGGACGCTCCACGGCGTTCACCGCCACCCAGGTGACAGGCCTGCAGACGGAGCTTGCTAAGCTCGGCTTCGGCGAGGGGCAGATAATGTCGATGCAGAAGGCTGTCCTCAATTTTGCCACAGCCCTGGGCGTCGACCTCTCGGAGGCGGCGTCATTCACCGGTGCGACGCTGCGCACGTTCGGGCTGAAGGCCAGCGACGCGGAGGACGCGCTGAATGTCCTGGCAGTGGCCTCAGACAAGTCCGCGCTCGGGTTCTCGGCACTTAGTACAGCCATGCCAATCGTCGGCCCTGTGGCGAAGTCCGTGGGCTTCTCGCTCCGCGACACGTCCACGCTGCTCGGCGTACTGGCGAACTCCGGCTTCGACGCATCCAGCGCGGCCACCGCCCTGCGAAACATATTCCTCTACCTCGCGGACAGCTCCAGCAAACTGTCGAAGGCGATAGGCAAGCCGGTCAAGACGCTTCCAGACCTTCTGGACGGACTGGACAAACTGAAGTCGCAGGGAATATCGGTTGGCGAGGCCCTGAAGCTGACGGACAAGATGGCCGTTTCAGCATTCAACACATTGATAGACGGCACTGCATCAGCGAGGGAGCTGCGCTCCGCGCTTGACGATGTGAATGGCGCCGTGGATGAGAAGGCACAGGCGCAGATAGACAACATCAGCGGCTCTGTGTCCCTGCTGAAGCATGCATGGGAAGGGCTTATATTAGGCATGAAGAACAGCAAGGGCGTCATCAAGATCGTTCTGGACATGTTGACAAGGACACTAGAGAAGGTGGCTGGGCTTTTCCGTGGCACTCGCGTGCAGAATTATCAGGAGATGTATGCCGATGCGGCTACAAACGTCTACAAGGGCGGAGGCAAAGAAGAGGCCGAGACTTACATGCAGAATCAGCTGAAAGCGAAGCAGGACAAGGTTGCAGAGCTGCAAGCTCTCAGCCAGGAGACGGTCAGCCCGTTCGAATCGACGCCGACCGCCGCGGCGAGGGCTGCAAAAAGGAAGCTGAAGGACGCGCAGGAACAGCTGGAAGGAATGAAGGCAGCGTATGCCGCCGTTGCCGACCAGATTGCAAACGATGCTGTCGCAGATGCCGTCAACACTGCAGGGGATGGCGGCACAGAGACTGCGGATGCGCTTCTCGAGGCGTTCAAGAAGGCGCTCTCCAATGACAAGGTGCAGGACGCGATGTCCCAGTTCCGCGCTCAGGTCGCAGAAGAAGCGGAAGTGATAGCCGCCGATGAGGAGTTTCAGAAGATGGCCGACCCACTGGAGGAATTCGAGCGGACACACGCGGAACTTCTGGATCGTCTGAATCATAAGCAGCAGATTTTTGCGGACATGTCGCAGGACGCTTACGCGAAGGCGGCAAAAGCCACATACGATTACTCAATATCCGAGCAGGAGTCAATGGACTTGGCTAACGAGGCTGCGCAGACGGCCCTTGACAATCTGCGTGCAAGTCAGGAGAAGACAGCGCAAATCGGCGACTTATTATCGCAAACAATCGCTGCGGCGCTGTCTGACAGCACGCAAGCATTCACAGACATGTTGTTCAATATCGAAGGAGCTGACGCCTCTGCGGTCCTCAGAGCGCTCCTGCAGCCGTTTGCGAACATGGCAAAGCAGCTCGGTGAGATACTCATCGCTGAAGGTCTCGGAATCAAGTCGTCCAAATTAGCGTTTAAGACGATGAACCCTTATGTCGCGATAGCCGCAGGCACGGCTCTGGTAGCTCTAGGCGCAACAATTTCATCCGGAATCAAGGCCCTGGGCTCATCAGGCGGTTCAAGCGCGATGTCGAGCGGAAGCAGCGCAACGTCAAACACAAACTCCGACACGACAATATCGACGGAGATGACAATTTACGTGAAAGGCAAAATCTCCGGCAAGGACATTCTCATTTCCGGAGACAACGCAAAGAAATATTACGGGAGATAGAAAAATGGCTCTTTACGGACTCAAATATTACAAGAATTTTAGCAGCATGCAGGAAGCAGGCGGCGAAAGCTTCAAGCTTGAAATTTATCAGAAAGGCTATCTGAGTGCTACGCCTCAAGAGATAGGAGCCTGGAAAGGGCTGACACTTGAAATTGACGGGGACGATGATCCTGTCTCTCCTATCCAGAAAACGATAGCGACCTTCTCGATGGTTGACGCTTCAGACATGAAAGATTCGCTCTTCTATAAGTTCGGGAATTGGCAGGAATTCTACACCCCTGACAGCACGATGTACAAGGTGGTAATTTCACGCAACGGAAAGGAATTCTGGAGCGGATATGTCACACCGGACAACTGGCAGGAGTCGCTCGAATATCGAGGAGAAATAACAATCACAGCGCGCGACAATATCGGGCACCTTCAGGACTTCGATTTCGACATGCCGGCAAGCCAGTCCGGCACGGCAACGCTCATGGAAATAGTCAACGCGGCAATGGCAAAGATAGACTTTCCAATGACGCTGGACTCGAAGCTGACAACAATGAGCAATTCTGATTACAAGGCAATCGTCTATGACGAAGCTCCGTTGTCGTCATTCCGCGTCAACGTGAGCGCCTTCGAAGGCAAGTCCTGGTACGACGCTCTTGAGGATATTCTGACATCCCTGGGGCTCTGCCTTCGCTTCGTAGGCGACGGCAAGTTTGTGCTTACATATCTGCGCTACCTTCCGCTTCTTGACAATCAGGGGGTGGCGGCGCTTGCCTATCAGCCGGTCAAGTTTGTCGGCGGAGGCACAAGAACGTTGGCGCCTGCATACAAGAAGATCATAGACACTATCAAGTTCGATTACAACTCAGAGATAGCTTTCGATGTGACAAAAGGTCTTGAGTTCTCAAGCACGATAGACACATACAATTACACCCTTCAGTCGTCAAGGTATGCCGCTGACAGGCTTCAGGAGAAAGGTTCAATGCCTAAATATTCCGTCGTTGAAAATTCCAGCGACGGCTGGCAAATTTCATCCGGCTTTCATGACGCAGCTGAATACAAGATAGGCTATGACGCGGAGTCTATCTTAGGCATAACAAACAAAAATACCGCCTTCCTGTGCGCAAATAGTGACACTAAAATCACGCAGATTTACAAGCTGGGAACTGTCAATATCCCTGCCGGCAAACTTACGCTTGACATTTGCCGGTGGGCGCTTCACATTATCAAAGGAACAATGACAATAGACTGCAGACCTTTACCCGCTTTTCTGAAGTCGATTGACTATGCTCTAAAGTACCAGGTCGGCAGCACCTCATTCTATTGGGATGGCTCAAAATGGGGAAGCAGTGTCACAATTCTTAAATTCAGCACATTGCCTAGCGGTCAAACAATATATAATAGTGTCGCTGTGACTGATAGCATAGAAGTTGACTTTTCGCTTCCCGACAATTTATCCTCTATTCCGAAAGGCGGCGAATTGTCATTGCTCTTTGACGACATCGTATTCGTCAAACAACCAGAGATAAAATACACCAACTATTTAGGAGTTTATCTTGGTCTCAAGGGCATAACCCTCGAAGCATCGAACCCGAATGCAAAGCTTGACTCTGATGTCGTCACAACCATCAACGATGAGAGCTACAATGTCACGGACAACATCGAGAGCTCCGTCGGCGCTATAAGCCGCAATGTCGAATGGCATACTACTCAGAACTATCAAAATGCTATCTATTACGAGAATGAAGACAGGCTTGTGGTCCCTGTCGGCTACAAAATGTCCTGGGATGACGGTTCTGCCGGCGAGCCGCTGCCGCTCCTCCGTCATCGTCAGATCTTAATGTACCATCACCTCCCTATGCAGCTGCTGGAGGGTGACTGCATGCCTGAAAACAGGAAGTCCTGGGACTTCAACCGCGCAATCATCTACAAGGGGACATTTTTCCTTCTGCAGGGCGGCGTTTACGACTTCGTCTCAGGAATCATGACAAGCGCAAGACTGCGGCAGTATCAATTTTATGAAGACTTGTGGGATGCTCAATCTCAAGAGAATTAAAATATAGAAATATGGAGAATCTTAGGAAAATCAGAATCGGCACGGACATCATCACGATGCTATCCGTCAATATTTCCGGAAATCCGGTGACCTGGAGCGACAAGGACATAAGGCACGTGTTCGCCTTCTCCGACGTCCAGGGCCAGCCGGTTGCGGAAATGGCCTTCAGGTCTGAGGGCCAGAGCCTGCGCTGCACCTACGCAGCTAAAGACCAGAATTATATCGGTGCCTTTCGCATCATCATCGAGTTCGCGGACGGGACATCATTCGCATCGTCGTTGGACGTGCCCGCGTTTGAGATAGTGCGCACGACGGAAGAGGCTGACGCGGATACTGGCGCGGTCGTTCTGGACATTGACGGCACAATGCGCTTCTATTCATTGTCAGAAGCGATTTCCAAAATCGAGGCCGCAACAGCAGCCGCCAATCAAGCCGCCAGCACAGCCAATCAAGCCGCCTCAAACGCTGACGAGAAGGCGGGACTTGCTCAGCAGGCTGCGGATAATGCGAACAAGGCAAAGGAGGACACCGACAAGACAAACGAAGATGTGCAGAAGGCAGAACTTGAAAGAAGCAAAGCAGAGGCTGAAAGGCTTTCGGCGGAGACAGCACGCAAGAATGCGGAGAATGAGAGGCAGGCTAGCGAGACAACGAGAGAGCAGAACGAGGAAGCAAGAGCCTCGGCCGAGAATGAAAGACTGACGGATGAAAGGGCAAGAGCGCAAAAGGAGCTTGAAAGGCAAGGCAACGAGACGAGGCGGCAGGCGGCCGAGAGAGCAAGGGTAAATGCGGAATCCTCACGCTCAGAGGCGGAGAAGACACGCGAATCGTCAGAGACAGCACGCAGGGACGCGGAGACCAAGAGGGCATTTGCCGAGAGCGATCGTGTGACTGCGGAAAAGCAGCGCGTGACGGAGTTCTCGAGTCTCAAGTCCGAATCCGAGACCGCAACGGATAATGCCGTAAAGGCCGAAGACAGGGCTGTCAAGGCCGCTGCCGCTGCGGAGAAGAAGGCTACCCTCGAAATCGAGGTTGACGCGAAGAGCGGCATCATAAGCGTAACGTATGACGAATAAAAAATAACGATATGGCAAAAGTCAAGAAAACTATCGGGCGCGTGCCGACCGCCCGCTTTGAATACACTGACGGCGAGACATACTACTCAGGCAACATTGTGACGCGCTACGGCTCCTCATTCCAGTGCGTGGTAGAATCTACGACTACGCCTCCGGCGACACTGGACGCTTCAGGCAAGGTGACGCTCGGTGAAGGATGGATTTTCTTCGCGGACGCTTCCGGCGTGGCGGAGGTGAAGAATGCAGTCGAGGCCCTCAAGTCCGGCAAGGTGACAGACAACAGGGTGCTGGCGGAGGCTCTCGTAAGTCTCGAAGCCCGCATCACCGCTCTTGAGGGCGGTAAGCCGTACCTCGGCAATGCAACTGCAGGCGTCATCGACGTTAATCAAATCACGCGGGCGCGTTATCCGCTCGTGATGTTGGCGCACGGCGTACCTGCGGAGGCAAACGTGCCGGACAACCTCCCTGCGGGGCTTCCGTGGGACGGAGTTCCCGCCTTCGTGGGGCAGCAGTACGTCAACCTTGACGCTCCTTCAGGCGGTCTCTACTATGCGACGGGCAACGAAAATGTGAGTGATTGGAAACAGGCTTAAAAAAATGATTGAATTATGATAAGATATTTCGAAACTGAGGCGGCCTATCTTGCCGCCGTGCAGGACGCTGAGAGTCAGGTCTCCCTAATCGGTGAGAGCAACGGATGCAAGTTTGACGGGCGCAACGTTGTCGTAGGTTTTGATTCTGCAACGACTGGCA
>ERZ1026772.843-NODE-843-length-19541-cov-49.681104_pt1 | contig 19541 bp, 27 predicted proteins | sample MGYA00380124_ERZ1026772 | MGnify/ENA primary metagenome ERZ1026772 (study PRJEB33269, sample SAMEA4719760) | human gut metagenome | biome: human-associated habitat; feature: organic feature; material: feces | place: Cameroon | collected 2013-10 ...
CTTTCCAAGCTCAAGAAAGACAAGGCTTATGGTGTGATAGACTTTCTGAAGGGAGTGTTGGTCAACTCGGAGTATTCCATCAACGAGTTCGGAGATGCTTTCCTGCGGAGCTTGCAAGGGAAGGGATTCTCCGTGTCGGAGTTTGGAGAGGCGATATTGAAGACGCTTCGGTCGGCAGACTATGACACGGCGGCACAGGCAGGGTTCGGGCTGATGACGAGGGCGGACGGGAAATACAAGCTCTCGCTGACAGACCTTGAGGTGTGGGGAAAGGCCATATTCCATGAGCTGGAGATAAGAAAGTTGTCGTATTCGGGCGGAAACTACATCTTCTCTCCGGCAGGCAGTACGCTGATGCACGTGAAGGAGGTGAGAAACCAGAAAGGAGAACTGCTTGGCTGGAACTGCTTCTTCCTCGCGGACGATGGAGAAACGGCGACGGAAAACCTGTGGAAGGCGGGCGACCTCGCACGGTGCCAGAGCTTCAACATCAAGGCAGGCGTTTACGAGAATGTGGCAAACAAATACTACTGGAGGGAGGTAGTGAGCGTGTCGAAGGAAAACGTGCAGATAACGGACGATGACGGAAACGTGTTGTATGGCGGAAAGAAGTTCGGCAGAGTATCGCTGTCCGCCACACTCTACGACAAAGGCAGCACGGACATCCCTGCGGCAGGAGATACGATAGTATGCCTCGGCAACAGTAAGGTGACAGAGAGACGGAACGCCATCATTATCAGTACGGTGGGTGAGGAAGCCCCCTCCATCGTGCAATACTGCGGCATAGACGACTTCACGCTGCAAGACAAGGATGTGACCGTCTTTTCTCCAAAGAGAAACAAGCTGACCGGCGAATTCTATTCCTCTGCCGTGAGCGGAGAGTTAGGCTCTGTGCTGAAACAGACAATGGAAGGGCTGGCCTCCGAGGTGTCGAAGAGAGAAAGCGAGATAAGCTCCGTGCGCTCAGAGATAAAGCAGTCTGCCGATGCCATCAGTCTTAAAGTGGAGCAGACGGCGGAGAAAGACAGAAACCTCCTGCCGAACTCATATTTTCAGATAGGCAGCAGAATCTTTGGAGTGTGCCACAGGAAGGTGATGCTCGAAAAGGGCAAGAGCTACGCCCTGACCTTGTGGGGGCGCATAGACCCATTTATGACAGTCACGGACAGCAACGGCTTGTCAAAGGTGGTTGCGAACACCCATAAGATGCGTGCGCATATATGGACGGAGAACGCAAGCGGCACATGGACATACGATCCGTATGCCGAGATAGGAGCGGACAACGAGACAGGGTATGCCACAGTGAAGTTCAACGACGTTCCGGCAACAGGAGAATACAGCTTCGGCATCTTCCCTGACGTAGAGATAAACGAGACGAATGGAGAATATATGTTCTACGCCACATGCGCACAGATAGAAGAAATCCCGAATATGCAAGCCAACGGCACGGCATGGAGCTTGGGCAAGAAAGACCCTGCGATATACGGCAATCTCCTGCCGAGACTTGGAGGATGGACATTCGGCAAGAACTGCATCCTGAGACCGAACGAGGCAGAGGTGGAGGGACACAGACTGGATGTAGCAGGCGGAGCGAACCAAAGCAACACGGCAGGGCTTGACATCATCCGCTTGGACGGCATAACGCTTGCATCGGGCGAGACCTACACCCTGTCGTTCTGGGCGAGGGGCAAGGGTAAGTTCCAGACATATCTGTTCAACGGCAGCGTGGACGTATGCTCCTACGCAATCAGGGATGATGGTGCGTTCGGATTGCTGAAAGACGGCAGTATAGAACCGCAGAGGACATTGACAATGGACTGGACGAGATACAGCGTGACGTTCAGCGTGAAGACAAGCGGTGCTGCTAACGTCATCCCTGTGCGCCTTGCAAAGGGTGGCTCTGTGAACATCTGCGGAGTGAAGCTCGAACCGTTCGGCAGACTGACTGACTTCACCGACCAGAACGTGACCGTTGAGGAACTGAAGGCTACGGGTATATACATCACGGAAGGGAAAATTAATGTGATAGCCGACAACTTCCAGATAAAGAACAGGAGGAATGAGGAAACCTTTGCCGTGGACGCAGACGGATGGGTGACGATGAACCATATCGCCATAGGCGGCATGATAAACAAGCAGGGTGTGGACGTGAACGGACTGACGGCTTTCAACACCCTGTTTGACAGTGAGGCAGACGTATTCGGAACATGCTGTTATGCCGTACCGAAGTTCAACAACATGTACGGCATCTACTACTTCACGGTGGCAACAGGCAAGAATACGGACGGGAAGACACCTGTGAGGATTCACATGCCATCCGCCTACGTATATCAGAACGGCACGAACTATTATGTTAGCGGAGACGTGTATAACGAAAACGACCAGATGGATATAAGTCTGCTGCGCTCCGTAAGGGCAATGGTGGGCAACACAGTGATGATATACAACGACTCGTCGGAGGACATACAGATAGAGGGAAAGAGCTGCTATTTCGTTGACGAGTTCAAGCCGTTAAGCTTTGTCAGTGCGAAGTCTGCGACAACCGCCATGAAAGCCCCCTCGGTGGGTTTGGTGACACCGGACACCAACGTCGGTGATATGAGCAACGCTCTCGACAAGCCTCTTGTGAATGATGATGACGGCGGAGTGAAGCCGAACCAAAGATACTACGGACGCAGGAGGGATGATTTGCTGATTACCCTTAAGGGCGGCGAGCATAGGTTTGTGTGCATGACATGCGTGTGTGAGGTGAACATCTACGGATGGGAGAACATCTATTGGCTGGTGAACTACGGACAGGGGCTGAATACGAATTAAGAATTAGGAATTAAAAATATATAAAGACGATGCGGAAAATAAGAATCGGCAACGACATACAGGTGTCGTGGGAAGTGAAGACAAACGGGGAAGCCGTGAGTCTTGAGGGCAGGACGCTGAAGCTATATGTGCGGTCCGCCTACGAGAAGAAAGAGATAGAGAACTTCACCGTCTCGGGGTGCGTCATAAGCTTCGTGTACCCTGCATCCATGCAGAGAAGCACAGGGGCGAGGGCGCTTGTGCTGAATGACGCTACAGAGGGAGCGGCAGAGAAGACCATCTGTGCCGATCAAGCCTTTACTCTTGTGGCGCACACCTGCGAAGAGAGCGACGACGACGTGGACTTCGAGGACTTCATGGTGAGCTTGCAGAGCAATGTCCTTGTGGGACTGCCAGGCATGAGCGCCTACGAGCTGTGGCTTGCCGACGGACACACGGGGAGCATAGAGGACTACTACGAGTTCCTGCGCCAGCCAGCCACCGATTTCGTCACCACTGTATCTGCGGCAGAGGAGGAGAGGAAGAAGAACGAGACCGCACGACAGGAGGCGGAGAAGAACCGGGAGACGCAGAACGAGGAGTGCAAGAAGCAGACCGAGAGGGCGAAGAACCAGGCGGACCACCCTAACATCATAGGCGAGGACGGCTACTGGATGAAGTGGGACGAAGATACGGGAGAGTATGTCAGAACGCCATACTACAGCAAGGGAACGGTGGACTTCCCCACCTTTGAGGTGAACACTGACGAAATGGAGCTGAACGTGAACATCACGGACGGAAGCGAAGACAGATACGAGCTGACGTCCGACGGAGAGCTTGTCATTAACATGAACTATTAATTATATCGCGATATATGAAAACAAAGAAAATCAATTTAGGACGAGTGGGACTTGTGCCAAAAGGTGCATACTCCCCAGATGTCACCTACGGCAGACTGCATGTAGTGACATACAAGAACACCACCTACTGGAGCAAGCAGGAGGGCAACACAGGACATGAGCCTGTGGGTGAAGATGAATGGTGGGGCATCCTCGTGGACGGACAGGCAGCATACGCAGGAGCGGCAGATGCCAAGAAAGCCACAGAGAGAGCCAACACTGCGGCAGAGAGTGCTGAGCGGACAAATACCGCCGTGGAGACCGCAGAGCAGTTGAGAGAGTCTGCCGAGGAGGAACGCAAGACTGCCGAGACACAGCGCAAAGCACAGGCACAGAGCATGGCAGAGGCAGAACAGACAAGGACAGATGCCGAGCAGCGCCGTGCGGAAGCCGAAACACAGCGTGTGGAAGCAGAGAAAAGACGCGCCTCAGAGGAAACCCTGCGAGCAGCGGCAGAAGACACACGGAAGTCGGATGAAGCCGACCGCATAGCCGGTGAGACAAGCCGAGAGCAGCAGGAGGACAGTCGTGTGGCTGCTGAGCAGACAAGAGATGCACAGGAGACACAGCGCAAGATTGATGAAAAAAAGCGTGCCGACGAGGAAGCAAAGAGGGCTGACGCAGAGGATGCACGCAAGGAAGCGGAAACAGGCAGGGCATCTGCCGAGACCGACCGAGTCGCTGCCGAGACAGCAAGAGTCAAGGCGGAGGAGGCAAGGGCGGATGCGGAAACCAAAAGAGCTGCCGCAGAAACTAAGAGGGAGTCGGATTTCTCTGCCAAGGTGGGGGAGGTGGACACCGCTGTAAAGAACGCCAAGACTGCTACAAGTGAGGCGGAGAAGGTGGATGCTACAATTACTGAGGAAAATGTGCTTGAAGTTACTGGCAGGGATGGCGTGAAGAAGACGCTCGGGCTTGTGGAGCAGGCGGAGGCGAGCGAGATGAAGAAAGATGTTGCCCGTATCAAGGAAAGTATGGGTGCATATTCTGACAGACCAGACATCACTCTGACGGCAAAGGAGAACAATGTGGCTATCTCTGCTGACGGAGTAAAGGTGAGCAAGCAGGGTTGGGCGATTGCGGAGTTCACGGCGGAGAAAGGCAATGAATACCTGTTCAAGCCGAATGTGGTGGATGGCAGCGTGTGCCTTTTCGCAGAAGAAATCAGTAAGGTGGAGACACGAGGTATTGACTATTCATATACGTACAACGAAAGTGACGGCACGATTGCCACGGCAACAGCTACTTACCTCGGCAAGACGCACGTATACACCTACACATACGGCGAGGGCGACGTGAAGACACCGACCATTACGGACGAGACAGGCAATGTGGTGGCAGAATTGCCATACCAATACCAGACTACCGTAGGTTCGTTTGCTCCGCTTGTGCGCCTCAATGCGGATGCCGAGCTGCCAATGGACGGATATTGCCGTTTCATGAGCCATTTCCAGGGGAACAACGCACTGAAAGTGGTGGTGTCATACAAGGTGGGTACGGCAGACATGACGATTAAGGTATTGAGAGACGGAGTGACGGCAAGCATATCCACACAGCTCGGCAATCTGACGCAGAAGGAGAATGAGACACGTTCGCTTGCCGTGGAGCTGAAAAGACAAGTAGACACCTTCGTTGACAAGGACGGATATATCGGTATGGCGAGGATGAACGGTGATGCAAGCGGTGATGCCGAGACTACCTACGGCACGGCAGAGAAGATTCATCAGATGGGTGCGAAGTTCCGCCTGTGTACCGTGAAGAACGGCAAGATAACCCACCGCTGCGCCCCTGGCAGACTGACGCTTGACGAGAACGGCGAGGAAGTGAAGATTGACGGAACGGACGGCGATGTTATGCTCTGCGTGGAGGACGGGCTGCATCTGCTGAAAGCCACCAAGGAGATTGACGGCAGGGAGATGAACATCATCGGACTGGGAGACAGTAAATCGGTATGGTACGGAGTACAGTCGAAGGAGATACCGGCTTTCGGTCTTACGCCCTGCGAGACGGTGAACGCCCAGATTCTTGATGATGTGAGACGTCAGGCGCATTGCGTGTATAACACAAGTGCAATAGGTTCGTATGATGACGGAAAGAAATATAATATATTCAAGGACACCTACAAAAAGAGCGGCGGAGGTTATTTCAGCAAGCAGTTTTCTTGTGTGAATAACATCCAGCAATCACAGAACAAAAACGTAGATGCGCTGACGTGCAGCCCTTACCTCGGTCCGCATTTTGAGTTCTTTGAGTGTCTGATAAGCATGATGTTCTCAGAGATAGGTAGTATTTGCCATACAGACTACAACATGTTCGGTGTAGGTATCACACAGAGCGGAATGTCAGCAGATCAGTTCAATGACGATGCCATCAGTGGAGTGAGCGGTTGGAAATTCATTACAGCAGATGGAACGGTAAAGTACAACAAATGGTATGACAGCTTATATCCTAAAGATGCGGAAAAAGCCACGAACATCGTGCAGGGTGTCGTAGGTGGCGGATGGTATGATTATAACGAAATACTCGAACCACAACGTGTGCTTGATGCAATACAGAAGGCAGGACTCGTAGGAAAGATAGGCAACAAGAGTAACATCTTCCATTATGACGTTGACGGTAATATGGTATGTACTTCCGACGGCAGCGTGAACATTGATACAGGTGAAGGCATGGAGGTATGCAAGCATTATTATATAGTGCGGAATGTTCCGAAATGTGAAGGCATGGCAGACGGAGTAATGACTGCCGTGGTAAATATCTACACGAAACTGGAGTGTTGCGATGGGGTAAGACTCGTCGACAAGACAACGGATTTGACTGGCGGTATTGCCATAATGAAACGAAGTATTCCAGTGTATCGTGGATGGACTTTGCCTTACACGGGGGTGTTCCGCCACATGGCATACGGATATTACGTAATACGTGTTGATGCGGATGGTGTAATCGATGTGGAATATGACACGATAGAAATAGGTGACGTGAAGCCGTTGAAAACCTTTGGCGGTGTCGCTTATGAAACTACGGGGCGAGATAGTAATCCTGCTCTGCTTGAAGGAATGTCGAAAAGCTACAAACTTGACAAGAGTACGAATCTTAACGGAGAGTTCTGGCTCGGCAAGTGTAACTACAGCATGGGGCTGTTCTGCATGAAATCAATGGGTGGCAGTCAGAGGACACATGAAAATGCCTACTTGTGGTTATATCCGTTGAACAATCACGGGAATGATTCTGCACAAGTCCACGGCTCGGTGTCGGGTTGCTTTGCGTACAATGGCAGGGCTTCGGTCCGGTCTGCGAATTGTAGCAACTATGCCGGCTATGGCGCCAACGTTTTCGCTGGGGCGTTCGCTGTCCTCTTAAATCAATAATTTTAAACGAGAGTAATAAACATAAATTTTAACCAATCTCAATCAAGGCTGCGTCTTAGCAATCAAAGCTGAAACTGAAAGCAAAGACGATGGCTGAAAGCGGACTCAAAGGGGCGAAGCGACTTAGCGTAGCCCCGTGTCCGCGCGGCAAGAAAAAGATGAAGAAACAAATTCACACCATACAGGGGAAAGCAACCGCTTCTGCGCCTCGGGGCAAGAGTCTCGGGTACGTCGGTGTGGTGTGTAAGGACGGTAAACCGTCTGAGAGCGAGGGTGGGGAGAACGGCTCGGTGTCGGGTTGCAATGCGAACAATGGCAGGGCTTCGGTCCGGACTGCGAATTGTAACAACTATGCCGGCAATGGCAACAACAATTACGCTGGGGCGTTCGCTGTCGATACGGAATCAATGAAAGGAGGTCCCATATCGCAAGCAGCAAGCTTAAAGACTACAGACAGCCATACTGCCACGTGTGGGTATGGGCGATGCGACTACGACTCACTACCCTTTATGGATGGTGAGAATAAAGCGGAAAGCAACGCAACAGCTTCCGATAAGGAAACTGTTATGAGAGAATTAAAGACAGCAAACAGTAAGAGGAAATTGAAAAACCTCAAACGTTTCTTCATTAACAGAACGCTGATAGAAAAAGCTTTTGACCGCACGATGGAAAGTACGGGAACGAAAGCAGAGACCGTGAAGGCGCTTATTGCAATAAAGGCAGAAGTATGTGACCGCATAGAACGGGAGTTGACAACCATGACTTATGACCCCGAACCGAGCCACCGCAGGGTGATACACAAGAAAGGAAAGGGAGAAAAGGACAGGAACGCCGACGTTTACACCATCTATGACAGAATCGTACAGATGCTCATGCTCATTGTGATAGAAAGGAAATTCAGGAATATGATGATACGTAACATCTATTCCGGCATCAAAGGGCGCTCGCTCCTCAGCAACGACAAGCGTTATTGCATGATAAACAAGATACGCCAGTTGACCAAGAGCCATCAGGAACAGTGGGTAGGATTGACGGACATCCACCATTTCTACGAAACGCTGAAGATAAAGGTCGTGCTCGGAGAGATGTTCGCCATCATCGTCTGCCCATATACAAGATGGTTGCTTGCAAGGATCTTCTCAAAAACGGAATATCTGCCTATCGGAGGATGTCTGAGCCAGATAATGGCGATGTTTACCGTGGTATCGGCAGACAGAAAACTGTTAGACAGATATGACGTGAAGCTGTTCTGCTTCGGGGACAACAGGCTTATCTGTGGCGAAAAGCAGGAAGTAAGACAAGCTATGAGTTTTCTCATGTCATACTACGAAGGAAGATACGGACTGAGCGTGAAAGGAGACTATCAGATGCGCAAGGTGAAGAACGGCTTCCGTTTCTGCAAGTACGACTACAAGGAAAGCTACGTACACGTAAGGGCAGAGATAAGACGCAGGACGATAAGGTCGATGAAGAATGGAAAATCCCATTATGCAGGTTATCGCGGTATGCTGCTGAAGACAGACAGCACAAGATTGAGACACCTGATAGAAAACGAATATATGGAACTTGTGAACAGACACGGCATGACCGTAAGAACGCAGAGGGGAGACAAGGTAAAGCTACGTGACTTGCCCGATGAAAGCGAGATTGTCCCCGTGGAATACAGCATAGAACCATCAGAGGCAAAAGCCAAGGACGGAAAGCATGGACTTATGGTAAGACTGACTTATATCCACATACTGAATGGACACAAGCGGCTCTGCCATTCGACAGAAGGGAGCGAGGAAATAGTGGAGTTCTTCAATCTTGTCAAGAATGACAAGACAGAACTTCATCAGAGACTCCACGTGAAGCATGACGGGACTAAAGCCTATTTTGACGAGTTTCATACTACAAAGGAAGAAGCATGTGAATTAATATGTAATCAATTAGGAATATGAAGAAAGAAACAATGGATTTCGCGGAGCGTCAGCAAGAGGTGACAATCTGCAAGGGCGGCAGACAGGCGCTCGTTCTGCTGAACGAAAGGCAGGAGACAAGGAAAATGGGGATGCCCGAAGACGGGACAGAAGAGCAGACGGTGTTCGTGTATGACGGATATTGGCTTGACGTAGACGGAGGGCAGGATGTGTTGTCTGCGGCACGGAAAGCGGTGGCGGAAGAGATAGACAAGTATGACACCTCGTCTGCCGTGAACGGATTTGTGCTGAACGGACAGAGGGTATGGCTTGACAAGAGTACACGCGTAGGGCTGATGAACTCCACGACTATCGCCAAGGCGGCAGGAAACAAGACAACAACGCTGTGGCTTGGGGACAACAGACTGGAGGTGGACTGCGACAAGGCCATCCAGTTGCTGTCGGCACTGGAGATGTATGCCCTGCAATGCTTCAACGTGACTGCTGCCCATAAGGCGGAGGTGAACGGCATAACAGACATAGACAAGGTACTTGCCTATGATGTTACAGCAGGCTATCCCGAACAACTGAAAATGGAGGTGTAGACTATGGTTTGGATGACGATAATTTCGCTTTGCATCCTCGGTGCTTATATCTGCACCATGATGTTTAAGTACGGCAGACAGGAGGTAATCTCGGAGTATGCCTACAAGGGCGGAGCGTGGCTGTTCAGCATCTGTATCGGTCTGTCGGCAGCCCTGCTGATGCCACCGATGATAGAGCGAGCGCCGGAGGACTTTCAGTTCCTCGGCTTCTTCGCCCCTGCGGCACTGCTTTTTGTCGCTGCCGCCCCTCATTATAAGGACGAGGACAGCAAGGTACACAAGTGTGCGGCAGCGTTGGCGGCGGTGTTCTGCGTGTTGTGGGGATTGGCGGTCAAGCCAGGAATCCCCGTCATTCTCGCCTTGCTGTATGCGCTGATATATCCGCTCGACGAGAAAGGACGGTGGAGTAATGCGGAGATTTTCGGCTTGGCGATACCGTATATCATTTTATTGGGTTAGAAACTTAAAATTGGTCGGAATCATGGATAAGACAAGACGTAGAAATATAATCGGCATGGTGGTGTATATGTGCATCGCCATGCTTTTCGGGGGCGGCTTCGGGCTGCTTGCGCTAATAGTGCATGAGGACAATGACAGGTGCCAGTACTATCAAGGAGAATGGAACAAAGGAGACTTGCTGAGGGGCTGCTTGGCGGTGGCTGTCGGTGTGGCTCTGAGGTATTGGATGAAAGGGGGTGGATTATGGTAAACGGAAGTTCGCTTGCTACAAGCGCAGGTAAGACCACGGCTCTGCTCACCTTGGGGACGGAGGCGTTTGATGCAATCTTTGATTTGCGGTGGATGCTGATTCTCATCGTGCTTTTGATTCTTGCGGACTTTTGGTTCGGGGTATCGGAGAGCATCAAGAAACATGAGCATTTCCGCTTTTCGAGGGCAGGTCGTCGTACATGCAATAAATTCGGAGACTACTTTTTTTATTTGATAATCGGCTGTGTCCTCGGCTTGGCTATCTTTGAGCCTTTAGGTTGGGCGGACCACACGACTACGGCTGCTGTTGGTCTTGGCTTCGGCTGCATCTGGGAGGTGGACTCGATAGTGGGGCATGTATGTGCGCTGCATGGCATAAAGAATAAGTTTAGCGTGAAGCGTTTTATCATCGCGCTTATCAAGCGGAAGGATAAGGAGCTTGGGGAGGCGGTGGAGGATGCGATGGAGTAGACCAACGACCCACCCTGACCCTCCCAAAGGGAGGGAAGGTTAGGGTGCGGAGGGTTTGATGATGAAATGCGTTCTTTGACTTGTTGGAATACTGCTTGAAATAAAATATCCTTGAATGTTTGGAGTTTAATTTTATTATTGCTACCTTTGTAAAGTTTAATAATTAAACAGAATACGAGGTATGGAAAATAAAATTAAAGAAATCCTAAGAGTATTCATTATAAAAGCAAGTGGGTGAACTCCTAAGGAATCTTTAGTAGTTCAACCCGGCACATTTAATTCCATCGAATCCGATGGGGTAAGAAACGGAACAGGAAATTTCAGGCGGTATTCCACAAGTGGGAGTGCCGCTTTTTTAGTGTTTAATTTTAAAATAGGAAAGGATATGAAGGCGAGTAATAGTTTGATAGAGAAGATGAAGGAGTTTGAGGGGTACAGAGGTAAGGCATATAGATGCTCTGCCGGCGTGCTGACCTGTGGCTACGGACATACAAAGGGAGTGATGCCTACCACTACCTGTACGAAGACGGCTGCGGAGGAATGGCTGCGGCAGGACATAGCTCCCATTGAGCGGTATCTGAGCAACACGGAGGGCATTGACACGCAGTATAAGTTTGATGCGTGCGTGGACTTCTGCTTTAATCTTGGGATGGGGTCTTTCTCGAAATCTACACTACGGAAGAAGATCATGGCTCATGCTCCAGAGAGGGAGATAAGGGCGGAGTTCTTGAAGTGGGTGTATGGCGGAGGGAGGAAGCTGCCTGGACTTGTAAGGAGGAGAGAGTGGGAAGCGGAGTGGTTCTGCAAGAAATGATATACTACTGATACTTTGTTTATTTTTTTGCGCCCTGCGGTTCGGGAGAATAGTGAGGGCTATTAACTTTAAAAATCAGAGCTTATGGACGATATAGATTACAAGAGATTGCTACAGGAGTTTGGCATGATGCTGCTTGCATTTATCATATTACTGGCGATATGCGGAGTGATAGGGATGCTGACATCATGCCGGAGTGTGAAGTATGTCCCTGTACCCGAATACCACACGGAGTACAAGACACGGACAGATTCTTTCGTAAAGAGGGATTCCGTATGGGTAAAGGATTCCGTGTGGTTATGGATGAAAGGCGACACGGTATATAAGGAGCGTTGGCACACGGAGCATAACGACAGAATCGTGTACCGCAACAAAACGGACACGATAATACTGACCGACTCAGTAAGAGTGCCTTACCCAGTAAGAGTGCCTTATCCAGTGGAGAGAGAGCTAAACAGATGGGAGGAAACAAAGATGAATCTTTTTGTCCCGATTGCTTTGCTGTGTGTGGTATTTTTCGTAGCTTTGTTGTGGTTAATAAAGCGTCGGCTATGAACACCCTACAGATGATAAGAGCGCTGCTTATGGAGCTGATAGACCGCATAGACAGCGGACGGTGCTCTACGACAGAGGAGCAGAACGAGAAGTTCCTGCAATGCCTACAGATGTTCTCTACAGAGAAGAGATACAACAAGACAGAGGCGATACGCCACCTCGGCATGTCACGCAGTAAATTTGACGAGCTGCGCAGACAGGGTAAAATATCCAACGGCAGGAAGAAGGTCGGCGACGTGTCCAGGGAATGGACCCAAAAAGAGTTGGATGATTACATTAGAAATAGTTAGTATTTGTTATTTAGAAGTGTGTTTTTCATGACTTATTAAGTTTTTTTTAAGGTAAAAAGATTACTTACGGGAGGTCTGCTTGGTTGCGAAACCGGGCAGACTTTTTTTGTTTCGTCTTGACAAAAAATGGCAAGAGGTTGCCGAATTTGGCAACGTTGTGTTTGTGGCGGAAAGGTGCGTATCTTTGCGGCAAGTTCAATAATGAACGAAACAACACAAACACAAATTAATTATGGAAGCAGAGAAAATTATCTGTTGCGATGGAGCAAGGAACAATGACGCTCTCGCATGGGCGGCAATGGCAAACAGAGGGAACGACCCTATGGCTATGGCGGCAATGATGAACGGAGGTATGGGCGGACAATGGAATAATCCATTCGTGTACCTTGTATGGATGATGTTTGCAAACAGGTTCTTCGGAGAGAATGGACTGAACGGACAGAACGCTCAGAATGTTGAGATGCAGAACCAGTTGCAAGCTATCCGCTCGCAGATGCAGGACAATCAGAACACAAATGCCCTCATGGATGCGATAAAGGGTAACGGATGCAATATCCAGCAGCTTGCAGGACAGCTCAACTGCGATTTCAACACCCTTAATGGCGCTATTTGTGATGTAAGACAAGGCATCAGCACATTGTCAGGACAGGTAGGTTATAGCGCAGAGAGAGTAATCAATGCCATAAACCTCGGTGACATGAACCTCATTCAGCAGTTGAAGGATTGTTGCTGCCAGACACAGCAGAACATCATCAAGATGGGTTACGAGAGCCAGTTAGGACAGAAGGACATCGTGAATCAGATGCAGCAGGGCTTCGCCTATACCAATACCGGCATAGAGAGAGCGGCATCGAACCTCGGATTCCAGATGAGCCAGATGGCGTGTGACTTGAAGACGAACGCCAACAGCAACACGCAGAGAATCATTGATACTCTGAACTGCCATTGGAACCAAGACTTGCAGCAGAAGTACAACGACGCAAGACTGGAGCTGTCACAGCAGAGGCAGAACGCCACTTTGATAGCGGCATTGGGAACGAAGACAACTACCGCTACAACATGAATTAAGGAAGAGCCTCTGCCTACGGAAGGGAAATCCGTGCAGGGGTTCTTCCCTTTTGTTTTACGTAAAAAGAAAGGGAAGAAGAAATGACATTCAAGGACATGAAGCAAGGCTACCCAGTATATATGCTGCACAAGGGAGAGGACATGAAAGCCGGAACAGGAAAGGTGGTGACAGCAACAGCACCGAGGTTTCCGCAGCAATACAGCGGCGGTAACGCATTGAGTATGGTGGTGGATGTAACCATTGAGGCGGACGGAGCAAACAAGACCTATACGATACCTGCGGACTCAACCGTGGTGAGTGCCGGGAACACCGTGCTCAGTGTGGACAGAGACGGGATATTGCGCGAGGTGGAAGCGATGAAAGCCGAGAGTGAAGATGTGCTGTCTTCGATGGATAAGCACCGGATGAGGGCAGAGAATTGTGAGAAGATACTGACGGAGTGGAATCCCGAGCTTGCCGAAAAGAAGCGGCAGGATGAAAGGATAGGTTCGCTGGAGAACGGAGTGAACGAGCTGAAAGGGATGATACGAGAGTTGGTAAACAAACTAAATTAGGAGGAACGGATATGGTGATGTATATATTTCTAAACGGCGTAAATGTGGCACATGAGCCGCATTTTTGTGAGAAAACCGCAGAAAAGGCGCTGAAAGGATTGAAATATACCGATAAAGAGGGGAGAGAGCATACCGAGCCGAAGTGGACCGAAAAGATGATAGAGGAAGCCACAAAGGGTTTGAAGTTTCCCGAGGGAACAACGACGTGGGACAAATACGTGGCGTACAACTCCTTCTATGCGGACACATGTTCGGTGTTGAGCGATGGCGATATACTGGAAGCCGCCTATGAGTTCTATTTTAACGATGAAGATTACAGGCTGGAGGGCAGCAAGATATGGCACTACATGAGAGCAATGACAGAAGGGAAATAAAGATAAAAGGTTGTTATTTAACTTTAAGTTAGTTTAAGGTGAATGACAGCCTTTTGATATAATCCGTACCTTTGTAGAACTAATAAAAACACACGGCTTATGAACAAAAAGGAACCTGCGCCCCTTGACAGAGGCATATTCTGGTGGTACGAATGGGCATTGAAGTATGTTCCGTTGGTTATCATGTTAGGGCATTGGTATGGAGTATTTGACTTTCATTCCAATCCGAGAGAGATAATGGTGAGTATAAAAGAGAACGAAGCCTGCATTGCGTATCTGTATTGCATGACATATATTTTCCCAGTTGTCATGCTATTGCCGGCAAGCTATTTCTATCAGTTGTGTTGGATATGGAGGATACCTTTCGTTTACGCTATCGGTGTGAATGTGGTGAGGATATTCTACGGATCCTGGTTTATCACCAACGAGATGTATGATGCCGATGCAATATTGATTATACTGACGTGTGTGCTATACATCTACGCTTTTATAACGGAGCAGAGTTGGCGGATAGGGAAGTGGTTCGTGAAGAAATAAAAAAATCCCCACAAGGCCACGAACGAGCTTTGTGGGGATTGTATTTATCAGAAGTTTTTTTTGACCCTTGTTGATATTCTCGATTTCATCAAAGAGTTCTTGTCTCATTTCCTTCAATTTTGCAATAGTCTGCTTGTCAGTACGAGGGAATCCTTGGAGCCAGTGACGGTAGTTGGGCGTTGCAAGACCTATGAGGTCGGCTTCTGCGCAGTAGTCGCTCCAGTCCAAGATTTCCTGTGCCGGCGCATCCGTATCAATATCCGTGCGAATATCATCGAGGCTGAAAGTGAAGCACTCGTTGCAGTCAGCAATTTCTCCCACCCTGTCTGCTATCCAGTAGGAGGAAAAGAAACCGTGCTTCTTGCAAAAGGCATCAAGATAGGCATTGCAAGCCTTGTCGAAGTTTTCTTTTAGTTGCATGTTCATATCTTTCCTGTTTTGTGTCCGAGTTCCTTGGCTGTTGCAAGGTAATCGAGGAATTTCTGTCTGCTGATGGTAGTTTTGCCATCCTTTGATATTACCGTGCCCTCTTCTGGGATTTGGTAATAAATCTTGGCTTTTCCGAAGTCTATGAAGTAGACCTCATGTTTATTTTCCTGTGCTGCCATAGCCGCGATCTCCTCTTTTTGTGGGTGAGAGTTCGTCTACCTCTTGGAACTCGATTTTGACGCATGTATCGAGGTGGATTTGGCAAATCTTGTCGCCGACCTTGTATCGTGGCATATCCGGCATGACATGATAGAACACTGCGGTTATTTCACCAGTGTAGTCTTCATCTATCGTGCCGATGCAGTTACTGAGAACCATACCAGTCTTCCATACAGAGGAGCGTGGGCGTGCTGATATGCCAATACTTGAGTAAGCACGTAATACAGGGTTGTCTTCTGTCATTTGCAGGGCAAACCCGAGACCATATTTCCATACATTAGGTGCGATTTCTTCTTCCGATACAGCTACGCAGTCGTAGCAGAAATCCGTATCGTAAGTTTTGAACGGGATGACAGCATCAGGATGCAGTCTTTTGATTTTTACTTTCATTGTTTTATTTGTTTTTTATCTCAGCTTAGATGCCGAGGGTAGTTGGTAATTTTATATCATCTAATATTCGGGTGAGCCATGTGTGGACTTGCTCGATGGGGTATGTCCTTTTTCCTGCGAGGTAGTCTTCTCCGCATTGCTGTTTGTAGTCTCTAAGACGTTGTATTGCGGAGCGGACTTTAATAACTCTTCGGGGAGGTGGTTTGCGTGTCATAGGTGTCCCTTTCTTCCATTGCTTTACTTATTTAATTTTTAACTACCATATTCTTCTTTAAGCTTACGCTTTAATACCTTTAGATTTTCTAAGGTGTCTACAAGAGCATCGCCTATTGTAGTATTTTTATTGTAATCTTTAAGGAGTTCTTGTAGATACATAGAGCGTTGCTTGCAGATTACATAGTCAATAAGTATGTCATTGCCCATATTCTTCTTTAAAAAATTCTTTCATTTCTTCACTTGGCCTATATGGCATCCAAAATGCTACATTGGGGATATTCCATCCGGCTGTTGCCGCCCAAGGATATCGTTGATTTTATTTTCGATGTATTCATCAGAAGTAAAGTCCTCGATGAGGGTGTTCATATCTGGCAGCTCAGCGTCTGTATTATCTTCTGAAATTTTTGCGGTAAGGGAACCAAATAACATTTTCGCCCATGGGCTTTTGGTCATTTCGGACAATGACTGCTTTTGCAGTTTGTAGGCTTTCTTTAACTCTCCGTTATCACGGAAAAACCTAAGGACTTCCGTTAGTGCTGCGACAAAGTGCTTGTCTTGCATAGGATTATTTTTTATGTCTTCCAGCTTTATCATAAGGAAGAGTAATGCGGTGTGTAATTCGGGGTTGTTCATTTGTTATCTCCTTTTTTTATCTTAAAAGTTTATTTGCACTACGTTGAATATCTATCAGTTTGAACGGATGCTTTTTGCTATACGTTATTGCTTTATCAACGCACTTAATTGCTTTATTGGTATATTTACGTTCAAGCCAACGCCCAACCATATCCTTTGCCTTAATGATGCGGTGGTCCAAAACCAATCCGCACGGCTTATATGATATTGTAGGATGCGTGGTGTTATACCATTCCAACCATCGCCAATGCCAATAATACATCGTGTGTTGCCTTGCGTCGGAACCGCCGCAAGCGGGCGGTCGCTGGTTCATTATCTTCTTTGCTAATCGTATTTTCATAATAACCTATTTACTTTTTTCACAACTAAGCAAAACAAAACTACTGAAACTGTTGCATTTCTGATAATATTGATTGCTGTTGGTCTATTCTGTGCATCAAATATCAGTATGGTAATTATAATGCTACCCATTACCAATAATGCGATAATATATAATATCTTCATTTCACCTCCTTATCGAATTTATTGCCTACAACAGTCCATTTTTTTAACAACACTAATAAACCGAATGCTCTGTTTTCATATACATCTTTTTTAATTGGTACAAAGCCTGAGTAGACATCATTCCAAGTAACCGTTCTCTTTTCAAATGGGAACTCTGGGTTTCTGATAATATCTCCTTCCCAAATTTCTTTGCCATCGCAATCTTTCAATCCTGTAAACATGCAGACTGTAGAAGGGTCAACCTCGTAGGCAGCGTTTCGATTTAACAAACTTTCCTTTTGACGATCCTCGACAATGTACGTATTATCATTCTCCTGGTAGAAATAGCCACAAACCCATTCTTTGTTTTCAAGGCGCTTTGCCTTGAACTTGATGTTTTCTAATTTCATAAGCTACTTATATAAAATTGTTATTGTTTTACTTTTATTTACCTTCAATATAGCTTCTTTTGCTTTATCAATCGAGGGAAACGAATACTCCGGGCAAAGGTTATATGCACCATAATCCCAATAATGGATAAGTCCAAATAACAATGAATGTCTCTTATCTACACGATAAGCACGGATTGGATTACCACAAGGGTCGTAATGTATGCCGTTAACAGCCTTTCTTTCACGATACATATCTACTATTCTATAGGTTGCCATAATTATTCCCCATCTTTAATCTCTACACAATCATCTTCCCAACTTAGCTCTCTACCAATAAGCTTCTTGATGCTGCCTTTAGGAAGTGCTATACATCTGCAAGAGCCTTCATTATCTCTCCAACTATAGGCTACTTTGTGAGGCTCAGTTTCAAATATAAGTTCTGTGCCACAACTATTTACACATACCCATGCCATAACTATTCCTTTCCTCTACGATTTTTTAAATGCAATACTATAGTGCAAAACGCTATCAATAGTACTAATAATTGTCCTGCTTCCATATTACTTACTTTTAAGTTCTTCAATTCTTTTATCACAATTCTTTATCATTCGTTTGAAGAAATCTTTTCTCTTCTCCAAGACGAAGATTTGGTCGTACTTACCAACATAATAATCTCCTGACAAGAGGTCATTAATGTATATTCGTACTACTTCTTGCGACCAGCTATCTATAAAAAGGAAATAGGTTTCACGATTAGGGTGCACCATAAGGTACTCGTAGTAATGAAAATCATCATTTTTAATAAACGTTACTCCACACCCTTTCGTTAGCTGGCTTATATCTTTTAATACTTCCATAGTTATTCCTCCTCTAAAATTCCAAAGGGAGTGCCATCAGAAAATATATATGTATTTGACATAAATTTAAAAGAAAATTCTTTTATCTTATCAATGTTTTTTACTGCTGCAAACTCATTATCTACTCCCACTATGCTATGATAAGTACTACCATAAAGTTTTTCTTTGTATTTAACCCACCCAAACGGTTGATGTTTCTGCATTTCTGCCCAACATTCTTCTGCGTTTTTGAACGGACGATATTTAGGTTTTGGTTTAATACGGTATTTTTTCGGATCAACATCAAAATTAGGAATGTTTATTTCGTCCCAATGACCAGAAGTATTCATTACTTCTATCGTTTTTCCTTTCGCAAATGCTGTGATTATAGGAAGGAAATTTTTTGCTTCTTCTCTTGTCATAGTATTCTTAATTATTCTTTAATTGTCATTAGCTTAAAAACTTCAATATACTATCAGCAGTGATAAGCTTAAAATTTTATACCGCAAACTTCAACGCTATCACCAGTAACAATATCAAAGTCAGTGATGTTAAACTCTCTGCCATCAATCCACTCTACAGCACCAGTGAACAAATAGCACAGATTGTCGTCCTTACCAAACCATTCTCCGTTGTTGTTTCTAAATTTTTCGTCTGTTGCTACAGGTGCAATTCCAACTCCTTCTACTGTTTCACCGTCAATATTTATCGCTTTAAATTTCATATTCATTTATTTGTTTTGTTCAATTTAATGTTTTATAGTACTCCTTGATTGTCATTGTTCTTTCCCTCTATTGCATCTAAATATTCTAACTCAGTTGCCATTTCATGAATTAAGTCTAAAACTTCTTTTAGAGCATAATACATCTTATCCCCTTCTGACACAAGTTCATCAAGAGTACTGCTCTCACTCATGTCTTCGGGGAAATCCTTTGGCTTCCAAGTAAATCTTTTGTTATTCTTCTCAAACTCAAAAGCCTTTTGAATAAGTTTTTCTCTTGTCAT
>ERZ1026772.846-NODE-846-length-19448-cov-4.187129_pt1 | contig 19448 bp, 18 predicted proteins | sample MGYA00380124_ERZ1026772 | MGnify/ENA primary metagenome ERZ1026772 (study PRJEB33269, sample SAMEA4719760) | human gut metagenome | biome: human-associated habitat; feature: organic feature; material: feces | place: Cameroon | collected 2013-10 ...
TCCTTCACCACCGCGCCGAAGGGCGGCTCCTGCCATTCGTTTTCGTTCACCGGCACCACGTCATAGTGCGCCATCAGCACAGAAGGCTTCGCACTGCTCTTGCCCTTCCAGTGGTACAGCATTCCCCGCCGGCCCAGAATTTCCCGAGGGCAGGTTTTCGTCACCGCCGGATAAGCTTCGGCCAGCAATTTCTGAAAATCCGCAAACATCTGCGGGTCTTCCAGCTTTTCATCCGGATAGCTGACCGTTTTCAGCCGTATCATGGCCTGAAAGCGTTCCAGCGCCCGCTTTTCGTCCACGGGGAAATTCTCCGCTTCCGTCTTTTCCATGGGATAGGGCTTGAATTGCAGGGCTCGAACCACGATCACTGCCAGCCAGAGCACCAGCAGCCCCAGAAGGATCCATACCAGCGTCATTTGTTTCCACTCTCCTTTTCCGTTCCGATCATGCCTTTCCGATACAGAAGCCGCGCTGCGCCGATGGCGATCAACGCGCCCACGGGCACCAACACGCTGACGCTGCTGCTCAGGCTGGGCACCAGCAGGAACAGCACCACCATAAACAGCATGGGAGCCGCCGCGATCTTCGGGTTCTTGGATACGAACACCACGCCCAGCGCGCCGAACAGGGACGGCAAAATGTTGTCAAAGGCGGGCTTCAGCACCGGGGATTCCAGCACCGGCTCCAGCAGCCGCAGACCGAACACGCCGATGGCGATCACCACCACCGTCACAATAGAGCTGGACGCGATAGCGATGGTAGAGATCACCTCGCCCTCCTCCGTCCCGGCCTTGACCTTGGCCGCCTGCATGGCGTTCAGGGCACAGGGCACTTTCAGGTTGGTCAGGTTGCCCGTCACGAAGCCCAGATAGGTTCCGCCGGTGCCCAGCATGGGCACGTAGGTCAGCACCTCGATAATGCCCACCAGCCAGTACATGGGCGCTACGCCCAGCAGGGCCTTCAGCACCGCCGTCAGCGGCGGCCACGCATTGTAATACACGCAGATGGCCAGTGGAACGGCCAGCATCATCATAAGAAGCAGCGCCGTCCAGACGCGCCCGTAGGTATATTGTTTCTCCTCATAGGGAGACAGCTGCTTGTCCATTCTCTTTCCCTCCCTCTTAAGCCATCAGCGCCGTAATGGGAATGCTCAGCGCCATCGCGCCCAACATGCACAGGGGCAGGGCGTACTGCTCCAGCCACGTCCATTTCAGCACCCGGATCAGAATGCCGCACACGCCCATCAGCAACGCCGAGACCAGCGCCACCACGATGGGGATAAAGCCCGGCACGCCGTCCCGCACATTGGCGAACAGAAGCCCCAGAAACGCGGAGATCATCCCCAGAAACAGCGCGTCCATCAAGATCCCGCGCCACTTTTCATCCTTGCCGCCCAGGCTGTTCATGCCCTTCTGCAGCTTTTTCAGTCCGAACAGGATCAGGACGATGCCCGCAATAATGCCCAGCGTCATCGTCCACGCGATCACTGCGAAGGTCTGGGCGCTGGTAATGGTTTCCGTCACCCCGGCACCGACGGCGTTGGCGGCGATGGTGGCTGCGGGCAGTTCGTAGGTCACAGCGCCCAGAATACTCAGCCGCAGCCACGGGAAGGGCAGGCCGAGAAAACGATTCAGCGTCAGTACGCCGATCAGGATGGACACGGCCGGTGCCAGCGAGAACAATCCGCTGGACAGGATCGTCTTGCGAATGGTCCCCTTGGACAGTTTCAGCTCCCGGGCGCGCCGCACGGCCTTCACCAGAAAGAAGACCGATTCCGCCAGCACCGCAGCGATCACGATGCCGGACAACCAGAACAGAAATGGGTCATTGACGGAGAACGGCATATTCTCCCACCTCCTAGGATAAGTTCAGGATCAATACTTCCGCATTGTAGCATTCCTGCAAGTCCGCGTCAATGGCGGGTTTCAGCGTTCAATGGTGTCGTCCTCGAAGCATTCCCGCATCAGCCCGGAGCGGCCCATCACTCTCCCCTGCCCTTCCAGATGGGACGCGTCGCCCAGCCCGCAGCAGCGGAAGATGATCTTTCCCTTGGTCCTTTCCTCCGTTACCAGCGTCGTCACCGAAGCGGTGGGCGTAAAGAACGCCTGCCACAGCACCGCCGGAGAGATCATCATCAGATGGGACAGAATCGCCATGCTGATGCCGAAATGGCAGAACAGGGCGATGGTCTTGTGATTGTTTTCGCCTGTATACAGGTTTCCCTGACGAATCAGCCCGTAGCGGGCCAACAGCTCGTCCACCCCGACGGCAGTCTCGTCGTAGACCTCCGCCACATCGCCGGTGCGAAGGATCCCATCCTCCCGCCACTGGGTGGGATGCAGCAGCTTCTCCTGCGCCGTCCAGTACTGGGGCATCAGGTTCCACGGACAGCGGTGCTTGCCGGTGTACGGCTCGTCGATCCCGCCCCGGAACTCCCTCAACCACGGCAGTGTCTCGCCGGTGCGCCCCAGCGCTTTCAGCGTGACGCCGGCGGTGTCCTGCGCCCGTCCCAGCGGCGAAAGGTAAAAGTCGTCAATAGCGGCCGACTGCAGCCGCCGGGCCAGCAGTTCCGCCTCCACCCAGCCCTGCTCCGTCAGCGTGTCGTGTTCATAGTCGGGGTCTCCGTGCCGGATCAGCAAAATTTTCATTGTTCTTTCCCCTTTCCGCTGCCTTGCATTTTTACCACTATATCACATTTTTCCCGCGCCACCAACCTTTTTCGGCCATGGAAAAACCCTCCTGCGAACTTTTCCATCCGCAGGAGGGTCTCTTTCCTGATTTCTTTTCCGTCAGGCGTCGATGGAATCGTGGAACTGCATCGGCACCTTCCGTCCATACACCCGCATGGAGCGCATGGCCATGCCCGGCAGGCTCTTCAGGATGCGCACCCGGAAGGCGTAGCCCCGCATCTTGCCCAGCGGAATGATCCGCTTGTGGCCGATGCTCTGTCCCTGAGCCAGCGGCACCCAGCGATCCAGTCCGTCCTTGGTGCACCAGTAGGCGGGCCAGCGGGTCTCCACCACCCACTCCAGCACGTGCTGGCCTTCGGTCTGGTCCTCCATCAGCTCGATATATTCCGCGTCCACCGGGCCGTCGAACCAGACCTCCATCCGTTCGCCGTCCAGCAGCGTTTCCGTCATGCCCGCGTGAACGCCCAGCTCCCGGTTCACCAGCTCGCCCAGACCCCGGAAGGAGTCCACCTGATCCTCACTGATCAGGCCGTCGGTGTCCGGGACGCAGCCGATAAGCAGGTTGGCGTTCCGGCCCACGCTGGTCAGGTACCGCTGGAACAGATATTCGCCGCTGTAGGTTTTGTCCGCGTCCATGGCATGATACATCCAGCCGCCCTTATAGGCGTACATCACGTCCCGCACCGGCATATCCACCTCCACGGGGGCCCAAACCGGATCCATGGGGTCGCCGGGAGAGTCGGGGGTCACGTTGTCCCGCTCCGGCTCCGTCTGATAGTGAGCGCAGGACCAGCACTCCGGCACGGCCACGCCCTGTTCGCTGCCGCTCCACCGCAGCACGTTCGTGATGCCCGGGCAGCCGCCGAAGCAGATCAGGTTGGGGGCGATTCGCTTGAGCAGGCCGGGAATATCCGGGCCGCCCTTTTCGGGCCGGAGAATGCCGCCGTCAAACCAGATCTCAAACAGGGGGCCGTAGCCCGTGATCAGTTCCTCCAGCTGCCGCAGCAGCAGGTCGTTCAGCTTTTTCCGATCCAGCGTCCCGTCCTCCCGGGTGCAAAGGTCGTTCAGATAGCGTCCGCCCAGACTGTAATACAGGCCCGGCTTGATGCCGTACTTATGGCAGGACCGCACAAATTCCCCCACCACGTCCCGGGGAACGGCGGAATTGCCCACATGATAATCATGCACCTTGGTGGGCCAGAGGCAGAAGCCGGTTCCGTGCTTGGCCGTCAGCAGGGCGTACCGCGCCCCCGCGGCCTTGGCCGTGCGCAGCCATTGATCCGTGTCCAGCTTTTTGGGATTCCAGCACTGAATATCCGGGATGGGGTCGCCGAATTTCCATTCCGGTGCAAAGACCTCCATATCAAAATGGAAAAAGACCCCCAGTTCGCTCTCGTGCCATTCCAGCATTTCCGCCGTCGGTTTTGCCAGCGTCATCGTGTTTGTCCTCCTGTTTGAATTAGGATTCAGCTTCTCTTCTTCTAAAAATAGAAAGAAGCCCAGCCGAAAAAGTTCCGGCCAGGCATTCGATACGGATCGTTAATTTCCCTGTTTGGTGTTCAGCACTTCCTGCCAGAGAGTGTTGTACACCGTCAGCCAGGTCGCGTCCAGATCGTTGAAATATTCGCAGTTGGCTACAGTCTCGTCGGAGGGGTTCATGACGGGATTGGAAGCGTAGTCCTCGCCCATCAGCTCGATGGCCGCGTCGTTGGGGCAGCAGTAGCCGATGGCTTCGCAGTTGCGCACGGCCACTTCAGGGCTGCACAGATAGTTGATGAACTTTTCGGCGTTCTCCTTGTTCTTGGCCGCCGCAGGGATCACTGCGCAGTCCACCCACACGTTGCTGCCCTCGTCCGGCACGGAGTAGGCCAGCTTGTCGTTGAGCTCGATGGCGTATTCCGCATCGCCGGAGTAGACCACCGCCAGCGCCGCTTCCCCGGCCACCATCTTGTCCTTGAACTCGTCCAGACCGTAGGCCTTCACCATGCCGGACTGCTTCTGCTGGATCAGCAGGTCGGCGGCGGCGCGCAGTTGGGTGTAGTCAGCGGAGTTCATGCTGTAGCCCTGCAGCTTCAGCGCAAGGCCCATGGCGTCGCGGATGCTGTTCATCATCAGCACCTGACCCTTGTACTTCTCATTCCAGAGCACGTTCCAGGTCTTCACGTCCTCCGCGTCCACCATCTCGGTGTTGTACAGGATGCCCAGAGTGCCCCACTGATAGGGCACGGAATGGGCGTTGCCCTCGTCGTAGCTGGGGTTTTTCAGGCTTTCCTTGATGTTCTGGAAATTGGGAATGTTGTCATAGTTGATCTCGGCCAAAAGGCCCTTGTTGGCCAGACGCTCCACGCAGTATTCGGACGGGAACACCACGTCGAAAGCGCCAGGATTGGCTTCCACCTGCACCAGCATGTCCTCGTTGGTGGTAAAGCGCATGTAGTTGACGTGAATGCCGGTTTCGGCTTCGAAGTCCTGCAGCACGGACTCGTCGATATAGTCTTCCCAGTTGAACACGTTCACCACTTCCTGCGCCAGAGCACAGGCGGGAAGCAGCAGGGCGATACAGAGCAGAAAGGCAACCATTTTTTTCATGTGGGATTCCTCCTATCATATTTTTTGACAGGGCAATCTCTGTCTAAGGAAAAGCCGTCCGGCCCTTCCTAAGCCATTGGGCGCGCCGCGCCCGGGGAGTTTTATGCCTTGGTCTCGGCGGTCCTGCGGTTGACGATCAACAGCAGAATCAGCAAAACCACGAACATCAGGGAGGAAAGGGCATAGTACACGGGGCTGATGCCCAGCTTGGTGGCCGAATAGATCAGCGTAGACAGATTCTGCACCAGCGGGCTGGTGGTGAAATAGCTGATGGTGAAATCATCCAGCGACAGGGTGAAGGCCAGCAACGCGCCGGTGACGATGCCCTGACGGCACTCGGGCACAATGACGTGGGTCAGCGCGTAGCCGGGCGTAGCGCCCAGATCCAGCGCCGCCTCGTAGGTGTGCTTGTTCATTTGCTTCAATTTCGGCATGACGGACAGCACCACATAGGGCACGTCGAAGGTGATGTGGGCCAGCACCATGGTGAAATATCCCCGGTCTACCTTGGCGAAGATAAACAGCAGCATCAGGGAGATACCGGTCACGATGTCCGGCATGGTGTTGGGCAAATTGGTGATGGTCATCATGATGGCTTGAGGCCGCTTCTTCATGCTGTAAATGCCGATGGCGGCCAGTGTGCCCAGCACCGTGGCGATCACCGTGGCGATCACCGCGATAGATACCGTCACCCACAGGGCGTTCATGATGGACGCGTTCTGGAACAGCTCGCCGTACCAGCGGAAGGAGAAGCCCTCCCACTTGGCCCGGCTCTTGCCCGCGTTGAAGGACTGGCAGATCAGCACCACGATGGGCACGTACAGGAACACCAGAATGATGCCCAGATAAAACTTCTTGAAAAAGTTTTTCATGCGATGCCGCCTCCTTCCCCGTTGGGATCCGCCTTGCGCAGGATGGACAAAGAAATCAGGATCAGCACCATCATGATCAGGGAAAGGGCGCTGCCCAGATTCCAGTCGCCTGCGGTCAGGAACGTGGTCTCGATCAGGTCGCCGAACATCTGGGTGGAGCCGCCGCCCAGCACCCGGGGAATGAAGAACGTGGTCACAGACGGCATGAACACCATCGTGATCCCGCTGATCACGCCGGGGATGCTCAGCGGCATCGTCACCTTCAGCAGGGTCTTGGCTTCGTTGCAGCCAAGATCCATGGCGGCCTCGCCCAGCTTGGGATCCATCTTGCTCAGGCTGGTGTAGATGGGGAACACCATGAAGGGCAGGAAGTTGTACACCATGCCCAGCAGCACCGCCCCCTGATTGTACATCAGCTGCACCCTGCCCACGCCGATCCATTCCAGAAAGGCATTGATCAGGCCGTTATCCTCCAAAAGGCTCATCCACGCGATGGTGCGCAGCAGGAAGTTCATCCACATGGGGATGATGAACAGCACCACCAGCGTGGAGCCCAGCTTCATGTGCCGGTCGGCCATGAACAGCGCCGCCGGGTAGCCCAGCAGCAGGGAAAAGGCCGTGCACAGGAACGCCATCCACAGGGAATAGACCAGCGTGTCCACATTGACGGAGCCCCGGGGAATGGTGGCGGCCACCTCGTCCCCGGCCACGGCCCGCATGTTTTCCCGCATGATGTGGTTGCTGTCCCAGAACGCCCGGAAGTTATCCAGCGTCAGCTGGCCGCTGCCGTCGGTCAGAGCGTAATAGGCGATCAGCACGCAGGGAAGCAGCGTAAACAGGATCATCCACAGAATATAGGGCGAAGCGAACAGCGAACGCTTCACGCCGTGGTTGCGCTTCACGCTCACGGTCAGGAGCCCCAGAAACAGCATCAGCCCCGCGCCCATCAGCGCGTAGGCCCACCATGGCAGCGATACGTTATACATCCGCGATCGCCTCCTCATCCACCGGCGGCTCCGGCATGGGATGCATGATATGAATGTTGTAGGGCACGATGGTCAGGCCCACCCGGGAGCCCTGGGGCTGCATGATGGTGGAGTGGACCTTGAACACCGTTTCGCCGGTGTCGATCATCATTTCGTAATGAACGCCCTTGAACAGCACGCTCTGCACCACGCCGGTCAGCTGGCCGATGTCCTCGCCTACGATCATGATGTCCTCCGGGCGGATGACCACGTCCACCGGCGCGTTCTCGCCGAAGCCGGAGTCCACGCAGGGGAAGTCGAAGCCGCAGAAATGCACCAGCTCGTCCTCGATCATGGTGCCCCGCAGGATGTTGCTCTCGCCGATAAAATTGGCCACGAAAGCGTTGGCCGGTTCGTCGTACACGCTCTTGGGGTCGCCGATCTGCAGAATGTGGCCGTCCCGCATCACCACGATGGTGTCGCTCATGGTCAGGGCCTCCTCCTGATCGTGGGTCACGTAGATAAAGGTGATGCCCAGCTGCTGCTGCATGCTCTTCAGCTCCAGCTGCATTTCCTTGCGCAGCTTCAAGTCCAGCGCGCCCAGCGGCTCGTCCAGAAGCAGCACCTCCGGCTCGTTCACCAGCGCCCGGGCAATGGCGATGCGCTGCTGCTGGCCGCCGGAGAGCTGATCCACGCCCCGCTTGCCGTATCCCTTCAGGTTGACCAGCTCCAGCATCCGATCGACCTTCATGTCGATCTCCTTGCGACCCATTTTCTTGATCTTCAGGCCGAAGGCGATGTTGTCCCGCACGTTCAGGTGGGGAAACAGCGCGTATTTCTGGAACACGGTGTTCACCCGGCGCTTATAGGGCGGCACGGCGGTGATGTCCTTGCCCTCAAAAAACACGGTGCCCGTGGTGGGGTATTCAAACCCGCCGATGATCCGCAGGGTGGTGGTTTTGCCGCAGCCGGAAGGGCCCAGCAGCGTCAGAAACTCCTTTTTGCGGATGTAAAGGTCAATATCGCTCAAAACGGTGGTTCCGTCGAACTCCTTGGATACGTTTTTCAGATCAATGAGGTGTTCCTGTTCCATCATGACGGTACAGCTCCTTTAGCAGGCTCAAGCTCAGAAGCTTGGCGGAGTAGAGATCCAAAGAATGACGGCGGGGTGAGCGCCGGTGTTTTCCAGATAATGGGTCGTATTGGGGTGCAGGCAGAAGCTGAAGCCCTTCCGCACCCGATAGGTGCGTTTGCCCGCCACCAGATTTACCTGACCGTGAAGCACATAGCCGAACTCCTCGCTTTCCAGCGGCGGCAGTTCGTTGCTTCGGGCCCCCGGCTGCAGCTCCAGCAGGATGGGTTCCATGCTGTTGCGCTGGGCGTCAGGCACCAGCCACGTGATTTTCTTGTCCTCTTCTTCCTTTTCGAACATATCCTGCGGGGCGTAGACCACCTTTTCCGCCGAATCGTCGGAGAAAAACTCCTTCAGGCTGGAACCCAGGCATTCCAGCATGTCCGTCAGGGTGGCGATGGACGGCGAGGCCAGATCCCGTTCCACCTGCGAAATAAAGCCCTTGCTCAGCTCGCAGCGGTCGGCCAGTTCTTCCTGCGTCAGGTTGCGCTGAATCCGCAGTTCCTTCAGCTTCTCTCCAATGTTCACCGAGGCTCATCTCTTTCCGATGGGTGTTGTTTTCGTCCGTGAGTTTAGAAATAGTAAACTCGCAAAACAGTATGTATTTAATCACAAAGCAGGGGGGATGTCAATAGAATTTGTCGTTTTTTGCGCGGAAAATTCGAAGGCTCAAACACGCAAAAACCGTCCTGCCTTCAGCCGTGTTTCGGCCCGGACAGGACGGTTTTTTGTTTCTACCTATTAGATTACATCACGCCGCGGAAGCCCTTGCCGATGATCTCCGTGGTGTTCATGATGAGGATGAAGCAGGAAGGATCCACGCTCTTGGCGTACAGGCGCAGCTTGATGGCCTGCGCCCGGTTCACCACCGTCAGGATGACGGTCTTATTCTCATGGGTGTACGCGCCCTCGCCCTGCATGTCCGTCGCGCCCCGGTGCAGGTCTTTCACGATAAACTCGATGATCTGCTCCGGCTTGCTGGTGATGATCTGGAAGCACTTATGCACGGCGATGTTTTCCAGCACCATGTCCACGATGACGGATTTCAGCGCCAGTCCCAGCAGGCTGAACATCCCCGTTTCGATGCCGAAGGCAATGCCGGACACCACCGTAATGGTAAAGTCCACAAACAGCAGGCACTGGCCAATATTGATGTTGGTCTTGCGTTTGAGGATCATGGCCACGATGTCCGTGCCGCCGCTGGAGGCCTGCATGTTGAACATGATGGCGCTGCCGATGGCGGGGAAGGTGACGGCAAAGATCAGCTCCAGCAGGGGCTGATTGGTCAGGGGCGCGTCCATGGGGCAAATGTACTCCAGTCCCCAGATCACGCAGGACATCAACAGACTCACATAAGTGGTGCGGAAGCCGAAGGAGCGTCCGAATACCAGAAAGCCCAGCAGCAGCAGGCTCTGGTTGATGATGAACACAAACGCGCCCGCCGACAGGTTCGGGGCGTAATGGCCCAGAATAATGGAAATACCGCTGACGCCGCCGGTGGAGAAATGATTGGGGAATTTGAAGAAATAAATCCCTACGCACATCAGCAGCGTGGCCAGCGTCAGCATGGCGTAATCCCGCGCGATCTGGGCGGGCGTTTGTTTTTCCTTCTGCATCGTTTCGTTCTCTCCTTACGTTTTCCGGGCGGTTACAGGCTGAATTCCACGCGCACGGCGCGGCCCACGAAGTTCAGTTCCGGCAGGGCGCAGCTCTCGCCCGCGTATTCCCGGTCGTAGCTCTGCAGAAGCACGTTCATCGCGTCCAGCTTCTTCACCTTGCGCAGGAAACGGTGGCCGTCTTTTTCCACCAGCATGATGGCTCCGTCAATGGGGCTGCCTGCGGGCACGATCAGGCAAAGATCCTCCCGCATGATGCGGAAGCCCCGCATGGTATCGTCGGGAACCTGAAAATAGAATACCTTCTCCGGTGCGGAACCCTCGATGCGGCCGTCCATAATGGGCAGCAGCCGGTGATCCACTTCCTTCATGACGGCGTTGTACACCGGCACCCGCTTCAGCACGCTGCTGAGCGCGTCCAGCCACACGCCGCCGGTGATGTTCTTGCTTTCTTCCTCGCTTTGGGAGCTGTAGACCTTCTCCGCCTCCCGGGCGCGGGGCGCAGGCTTCGGCGCGGCTTTGGGCGCGGCGGTCTGCAGGTCAACAGTGGCGGCGATGTCGTCCAGGCTGAATCCCGCTTCGTTCTGTTCGCTCAGCCCCATCTTTTTCAGAATGCGCCGAGCCTGGTCGTCCGCGATAATGCGGGTGCCCGCCTCCACATCCTTCAAATAGCCCTCGCTCACGCCGCCCAGCTTGGCCACCTGCTTCAGTGTCATGTTCCGGCGCAGGCGCTCGGTATGCAGCAAATCTCCCAAACGGCTCATAGAGATGATCCTCCCATAAAAAACAGAATAAAAACAAAAGCCTTTTGGAGTATACCACATCCCTGCGGCGAATGGACAGGGAAAAAATGAAAAATTGCTCTCTTTTTCAGGTCATTCTTCGGGCGCTTCGTCAAAAAATCACAAAATATTAGCGCGAGGACTTTTTACAAACAGAAAAATGTGATATACTACACCTGTATGTGTCCACATTACACATTATGTTGGAACAGGAGGAACCAATTCGATGCAATACTCCAAGGAAGTTGAAGAAATGGTATGCGTCGCCAAGGGCCCGAACCACGGCCCCGCGCCCATTCCCGAAGAAGGCAAGTGGGTGCAGGCGAAGGAGATCAAGGACATCTCCGGCCTGACGCACGGTATCGGCTGGTGCGCCCCTCAGCAGGGCGCCTGCAAACTGACCCTGAACGTCAAGAACGGCGTCATTGAAGAAGCGCTGGTGGAGACCATCGGCTGCTCCGGTATGACCCATTCCGCCGCTATGGCCAGTGAAATTCTGCCCGGCAAAACCATTCTGGAAGCGCTGAACACCGACCTGGTGTGCGACGCTATCAACACCGCCATGCGCGAGCTGTTCCTGCAGATCGTCTACGGCCGCACTCAGTCCGCCTTCTCCGACGACGGTCTGGTTATCGGCGCGGGTCTGGAGGATCTGGGCAAGGGCCTGCGCAGCCAGGTCGGCACCATGTACGGCACCAAGCTGAAGGGCACCCGTTATCTGGAAATGGCCGAAGGCTATGTGCTCAAGCTGGCGCTGGACAAGGACGATCAGGTCTGCGGCTACCAGTTCCTGTCTCTGGGCAAGATGATGGACGCCATCAAGAAGGGCATGTCCCCCAACGAAGCCTACGAGAAGAACGTCGGCACCTACGGCCGGTTCAAGGCGGAAGACGGCGCGGTTAAGTGGATCGACCCGCGCAAGCAGTAATAGGAGGTGTGCAGAAATGGCTTTGTTTGAAGGTTTTGAACGTCGCATGCCTCAGCTCCAGCCTGTGCTTGAAAAGTATGGCTTCAAGGATTTTGATGAGCTGAAGGCTTTCAACAATTCCAAGGGCGTTGACGCCTACAAGATCGTGGAGGGCATCCAGCCCATCGCTTTCGAAAACGCCAAGTGGGCTTATGAACTGGGCGCGGCCATCGCGCTGAAGAAGGATGTCAAGACCGCCGCCGAGGCTGCCAAGTGCATCGGCGAGGGCCTGCAGGCTTTCTGCATCCCCGGTTCCGTCGCCGACCAGCGTCAGGTGGGTCTGGGCCACGGCAATCTGGGCGCCATGCTGCTGGACGAGAAGACCGAGTGCTTCGCGTTCTTGGCCGGCCACGAGTCCTTTGCCGCCGCGGAAGGCGCTATCGGTATCGCCCGCAACGCCAACAAGGTTCGCAAGACTCCCCTGCGCGTCATCCTGAACGGTCTGGGCAAGGACGCTGCCATGATTATCAGCCGCATCAACGGCTTCACCTATGTGCAGACCAAGTATGACTACCTGTCTGCCGACGTGAAGGAAGACCACGCTCTGACCATCGTCAACGAGACCAAGTACTCCGACGGTGAGCGCTCCAAGGTTCGCTGCTACGGCGCGGACGACGTGCGCGAGGGCGTTGCCATCATGTGGCACGAGGGCGTGGACGTTTCCATCACCGGTAACTCCACCAACCCCACCCGCTTCCAGCACCCCGTGGCGGGCACCTACAAGAAGGAATGCTGGGAAGCCGGCAAGCAGTACTTCTCCGTGGCTTCCGGCGGCGGCACCGGCCGTACCCTGCATCCCGACAACATGGCCGCCGGCCCCGCCTCTTACGGCATGACCGACACCATGGGCCGTATGCACTCTGACGCTCAGTTCGCCGGTTCTTCCTCCGTTCCTGCTCACGTGGAAATGATGGGCCTGATCGGCATGGGCAACAACCCCATGGTCGGCGCGACCGTGGCTGTGGCCGTGGCTGTAGAGGAAGCACAGAAGTAATTTATTCGTGTATTTTTCACAAAAATACGGTCGCTTAAGTGCCGTAAATTGTGAAAAGTGACGAGTGGTTTTCACTCACTCCTACAGTACTCCTACATTACTCCTACAGGTCAACTCCTACAGGTAAAAGCCAAAAAACGACTCCCTCGTGGCCTCGGCTGCGAGGGAGTTTTTGTTTTACCATTTATCTTATTTTGCAGATTTCGTCCATCAGCCAGGTGGGATCGCGGCGGGTGTAGACCTTCTCGGTGATGTCCGTGATCTGGTGACCGACCATGTACTTGATGGCGTATTCGTCCACCTTGTACTTCTTGGACTGTGGAGTTCACCAGTAAAATTCGCCCCACCCGATCAGGTCCAGCCCGTACAGCGTACCAATCCCGTTCAGGCGCACATAAGCCACGCCGTCCATGGGAATAACGCCCTCCTTGTCGATCGTCGTCAGCAGGTTTCCGTTCGCGTCAAACACATCGACCGTGGTCAGGCAATCGACCTTCAGCTGCGCGGCTGAAACGTCCTTCCCCTTGTAGTCGCGCAGGTAAACCATCGCCTGAGACAAGTCCACGTACAGGTCGGAATAACGCACGGAGCGTGCGGACAGCCGCGCAACGTTTTCAAGGCGATTAAAGGTCGGATACAGCGTCACCTGCTGAACACCCCGCAGATCGACCGGCGCGTCCATATCCCCGTAGTCGAACAGGGCGCTGTTCTCCTTCAGCCATGAATAAAATCCATCCAATACATCCTCGCCATAGCTGGCCTTCAGGGCGCTGACTTCCCTTTCGACCCGCTTTCCCTTTGCGGTTTGATCCAGCGCCGTCATCCAGACCGTGTCGTTTCCATACACCCGCTCCAGATAGGCCATAAAACGCAATCCTTCGCTGTAGCCCGGATTGCCGGAATAGGGATAGGGTTCTTTCATCCAATGGGACAGTTCCTCTGTATACAGCGTTTCTTCGTCTTCCAGTGCAACGTTATAGAGAATCTGTTGAGACGGGCCGACCGCATAGGCCAGCGCCGGGTCGTTTTCTTCCAGCCATTTTGCCGTTTGATAGGCGGTATATTCCGCAAAGCCTTCCGCCATCAGCCGGCTTTCCCAATCCTCCGAAGCCTCGTGATAAAAGTAATTCAGGGTATGGCTCATTTCATGTAAAATGGCATAGCTGCCATTAGCCAGAAGATCCGCCGGGTAAAGGTCGATCTGGTTCTGATACGCAACGGGGACGTAGAATTCCCCCTCCTCCGACGTTTCGTTTGCGCGGCACCGCACCTCGATCTTCCGCGCATAGGCTCCGTCTTCAAAGCGAATGCCGCTGACCGTCTCCATGGCGCGGTATATCCCTTCCCACCGTTCCATCAGGTCGCCCGGCACGTACACGCCCGCGTCGATCGACACATGGAAGTGTTCGCTGAAAAGCTCGGTCGGTTCGCTGGTGATGGTTCCCTGGGGAAAGGTCACAGCCTGTTCCGCAAAGGCCGGTATCACCATGCACAGCAGGAGGAGCGCCGTTAGAAAGACCGCTGTTTTTTTCTTCATTTTTAGGTTTCCTTTCAATGCATATTTGTGGAAGGTCGTCTTTTTATGTTGTTTTCGGTCGATTTACCAGCAGTATAATGCCGCGTTCTTTTCCTGTCAAGGCCTTTCCATGGGCGCGCTTTCCTTAGCTCCCCTGCCGTTCGCGCCGTGGGGGCGTTTACCCTATTTTCTTTTCGCCATCCGAAGCAGGGAAGCCCCGTCCGCCAGATTGACCGTCAAAAATTTTCCGCCGTAGAACGCCGCCCAGTTGTTGAACACGCAGGGCAGCTCCTTCGCCGCCTGCAAGCTGTCCACATGACGCAGGGTCAGCGGCTCCCCCGCTTCCTCGCAATATTTCCGCAGCTTTTCGAGCGTCTGCGGGATAAACGGGCACTGATCGTCGTAGTAGACCGTCAGCTCCCGTTCTTCAATTTCCATTTTAAATACGTTGGGCGCGAACCGGGGATAGGTTCCGTCAAAGGAAAGAGCCAGCAGTTCGTAACCGTTTGAGGTAGTGTCCACCGTTTCAAAGCCGAAATGCCGGAAAAACGACTGATCGGTCAGCCATGCCTTCTGCTTGGCCGCCCCCAGCATACACACGCCGGATCTTCCCTGGGCCCGCGCGTCCGCCAGACAGGATTCCAGCAGTGCCTTGCCGTAACCCTTGCCCCGGTTCTCCCCCTCCGTCCACAGGCAATAAATGTAGAGGTAATTTTCCCCCAGAATGGGCACCCACGCCTTTTCCAACGGCGCATATTCCATGAATACCGTCGCCCGGCCTTCCAGCTTTCGAAAGACGTGTCCTTCCTTCAGCCGTTCCGCCAGCCATTGCCGCTTGGCTTCCACACCGGGATGAGCCTTTTTCGTGCGGACGATGCAGCACAGCGTTTCATCCGCCAGATTTTCCGGTGTCAGATCAAGAAACATACGAAATCCTCCCAAAGAACCCTTTGGGAGGATTATAGCACAACGGCCGTTGTTCAACAAGAGAGATCCGGCATCAGGGTCATGCGGAGCGTGGTGCAGCCGTAGGGCTGCAGCCGCACCGTTTCCGTTCCGATGGGTTCCAGCCTTTCGGGTTTTTCCGCGCATACGCCCGGCTGGCCGGGACAGGTGCCCCATGCGATTCGGTTCATCCGGGTCTCCATCTGCAGCGGCGGCTGTTCCCGGGAAAAGGGCTGATCTCCCAGCGGATTTTCCACCAGTTGGAAGTCTTTTTCCGCAAAGGCGTAACCCCAGTCCTGTTCCGACAGGATGATCCAGTCGCAGTACGGTGCTTTGCGGGTGACGCCGTGGCTTTCGTATTCCCACGGATAGTGCTTCGCCGCCAGCGGCAGGGCGAATACCAGCGGCCCCCGCTCCACATAAGCCATTCCGTCCGCTTCAGGAACCAACCTCGTGGCAAAATGCAGCTTTACTTCCACGCTGTCGCCGTCCTGCCAGAGCCGTTCCGTCCGCCAGATTTCCCCCGGCTGAACGGGCTGTCCGTCCGCTTCGGCACTTTCAGCGAAGGCCGGGATGCGAACGGCCAGTTCGAAACGGACGGGATGTTCGCAGCGGACGCTATACCGCAGACTGTCCCGGAAGGGATACTCGGTTTCCAGCGTGACCCGCGCCTTTTCGCCGCCGCGTTCCAGCTGGACGGAGGAAGGAACCAGCGCCGCCGACAGGAGGCCCTTTTCCGTTTCCATAAAGGCGGACAGTGCCAGCTTGGGCCAGCCCTGCGAAAAATTCGCGGTACAGCAGCCATAATTCGGTTCCAGCCCAAAGAGATTGGACTGACTGCCGTTGGTGCCAAACACGGGCGTTCCCTGCTGAATGGAGCAGGAGACCTGATTCAGCTGCTGATCGTACTGATGAGACCACATATCCGCCGAGATCGTGGCGGGCAGAGAGTTGAACGCCAGCCGTTCCAGCAGATCGAGCCAAAAGGGCTCGCCGGTGATGGAGGCCAGCAGCTCGCAGGAATACATTTCCTCCACCACAGCGCAAAGCTCGGTGCCGCGGATGGGGCTTTTCCCCGCCAGACATTCGTCGCCCTGAATGTGTCCCATGGGCGTTCCGTGGTACTTTTGCAGCTGCTCGTACATTTTTCGAGCGAACGCGCCGGGCTCCTGCCCGGAAAGGCCGGAGAATACGGCTTCGCTTTTCAGCGCCATCATCAGGTTGACGATGTGAGTCTGCTGCCGCCAAACGCCCCTGGGGTCGGGCTGCTGATCCTTCCAGCAGGCGAACACTCGCTCGTAGGACAGGCCCTGCGACGCGAGCGTCACGGCCAGCTCGATCATCCACGGTTCTGGCCGCTGCTCGTACAGCCATTGCAGGGGGATCAGGGCTTCAAACCAGCGGCTTTGGCCCCAGTTGAACAGGGTGCAGTGGGTCAGATGGCCTTCCAGATTTTTCATGGCCCGATAAACGGTCTCTGCCGCCCTGTGGTCTCCGCTGCATTGACCATAGACCATCAGTGCTTTGCAAATGATGAACACCGCCCACACGTCATAGGCTGCGCGTTCCTCTTGGGTGCAGGGGCAGAGCCAGCCGTCCGCCTGCTGCGCGTCCATGATCGCCTCCACGTATTTCTTCGCCCGGGCGATCAGCGCTTCGTCCCGCAGAAGATAGGCCAGCGGCACGAAGCCGTCCAGCCAGTAGGGCACCCGTTCCCAGCCCTCGGCCTTGCCGCCGATCCACGCGGAATCCCGAATATCGGGCCAAATTTCATCCAGGTGGCCGGACAGCCCCTCCGCCTGGATTTCCAGCTGACGTTTCAGCCAACCTTCCGGGCGGAGATTTTCCGGCTTCACAAAACGGTATACCGACGAATAAATCTGTTCCATGGTTTTCGCCCCTCTTTCTGCAATGAATGATACCGCCAAAATGCGCCGTTGACCATTCTCAATGCCGCCCATTTCCTTGCAAAAATTGAACAAATCGCTTATAATGTCCGTGAGGTGCGTCCCATGAGCGAATATCTGAGTTCTGAAAAGTTGCCCCAGTTTCTTTTTTCCCACGACCGTTCGTTTCAGCCCGGCGAAAAGCACGTCACCCGCGTCTGCCCGGAGGACGTGCTCCTGCTGATGTTTTCCGGCGTTCTTCGTTTTACGGAGGACGGCGTGCCGATGGAGGTGCGCGGCGGCGAGTACTACATCCAGAAGCAGGGGCTTTTCCAACAGGGATTGGTTCCATCCGACTGTCCCGTCTATTATTACGTGCATTTTTTGGGGCATTGGAGCAGCGAGGGCGGCATCCGCAAACGCGGCCCCCTTCCTGCGGAGGCGCAGACCCTCACCCGCCGTCTCACCGAGGCCGATCAGCTGGGCGCGCCGCTTTTGGAGCGCACCAGCCTGTTTTACCAGCTTCTCACCCTTTTGTGCCACAGCCGCCCTCAAAGCCCTGCGGAACGGCTGGCGGAAAGCGCCCTGCAGCAGTTGCAGTACCACTTGAAGGACGGCGCGTCTCTCGCCCAAATCGCCGCCGAGCTGCACGTCAGCGAGAGCTATCTGATCCGCATTTTCCGCCGCCGGTATCAGACCACGCCCCACCGCTGCCTGACGCTTCTTCGTCTGGAACAGGCTCAGCGGCTGATGCGCTACTCCGACCTTTCGCTGGAGGCCATTTCGCTGGAATGCGGGTTCCGCAGCTACGCCAACTTCTACAAAGCCTTCTGCGCCGAAAAGGGCGAAAATCCCGCCGCCGTGCTGAAGCGGCTGCGATAAACCTTTTCCCGCAATCGTGCTGGGCCCTTTCCCTATTTTTCTCAACGAAAAAGGCCGCAGCCGTTTTCCGGCGCGGCCTTTCGGCGTTCTGCGCAGTTTATTCCTGCGCTTTCAGGAAATCCATGCAGATGCGGGCTTCTTCCAGTCCCGAGGGCTGGCAGGTCTCCGACTCCACGATCAGCCGGTCGCCCAGCTCCACGGCCTTACGGTAGACCGCCGCCGCAGGGGCTTCCCCCATGCCCAGCGGCCTTCCGCTGCCGTCCGCCAGTCCGTCCTTGATGTGGATGATGCGGACGCGTTCCTTCAGCCGCTCCATCATTTCCAGCGGATCGCGCCCGCCCACGAAGGCCCAGTAGGTGTCGATCTCCAAGTCCAGCCGGGTGCGTTCTTCCAGCTGCTCCCAAATGCAGGAGCCGTCGGCGTTGGGCTTAAACTCGTGAGCGTGATTGTGATAGCCCAGCCGAATGCCCTCGTCCGCCAGTCGCGCCTGCACCTTTTCGGTCAGGGCGATAAACTCATCCAGCTTCTTCTGGTCGCTCAGGTCGGCCCCGGGGATGATGATGAGCCGGTTGCCCAGCATTTTGTGATACTGAATGGTCTCGCCGATCACATCATCGGCCAGTTCCTGCATCCCCGTGTGGGTGGAGGAGACCTCCATGCCGCATTCCAGCAGCTTGTCCCGCACGGCTTCCGCCGAATAGCCGAAGAAACCGGCGAACTCCGCATAGTGATACCCCAACGCCGCTACCTTTTCCAGCGTGCCCAGCAAGTCTTTTTCCGCCGCGTCCCGCACGGAATACATCTGCAATCCGTATTTCATGTTGGTTTTCCTTTCCGATTTTGCTCAATATTCCAGCTCGATCTCCGAACCGGTCAGTTTCTTATGCACCACGATCTTCTTGTCGATGCGCTCCCGAAGCTCGGGCATATGGGAGATCACGCCGATCATCCGATCGCCGTCCGCCAGTGAGGACAGCAGCGCCATGGCGTTGCGCAGGGCGTTTTCGTCCAGCGTACCGAAGCCCTCGTCGATGAACATGGCTTCCAGCCGCACACCGCCGCTCTCGCTCTGCACCACGTCGGACAGACCCAGCGCCAGCGACAGGGAAGCCAGAAAGCTCTCGCCGCCGGACAGGGTGGACACGTCCCGCCACTGGCCCGTGGCCCGGTCCAGCACGTCCAGATCCAGCCCGGACTGGCTGCGGCGATCCTTCGCTTCTTCCTTCAGCCGCAGCACGAACATGCCGTCGGTCATCTGGGTCAGCCGCTTATTGGCCGCCGCTACCACCTGCTTGAAATAATACTGCTGCACGTAGGTCTCGAAGGTGATCTTGACCTTCTGACTCAGCTGCCCGCTCATGGCCCGGTACAGGTCGTCCAGCACCGCCCATTCCTCGGCGTGGGCTTTCTTCTGCTCCGCCGCCCGGCGGATGGCCTTTCCCGCCTCCTGATGCAGCGTCAGCCGCCGGTCGCAGCCCCGGCTTCGCTCCTGCGCCTGCCGGTACTGCTCCGTCATGGCCTTCTGCTGCTGCAGCAGGGCTTCGATATCGGCCCGTGCGCTGTCCTTCAGCTGCTTTTCCCGCTCCTGTACCCGGGCGTTCAGCGATTTCTT
>ERZ1026772.850-NODE-850-length-19391-cov-6.185147_pt1 | contig 19391 bp, 18 predicted proteins | sample MGYA00380124_ERZ1026772 | MGnify/ENA primary metagenome ERZ1026772 (study PRJEB33269, sample SAMEA4719760) | human gut metagenome | biome: human-associated habitat; feature: organic feature; material: feces | place: Cameroon | collected 2013-10 ...
ATGCAGGCATATCCCTTGCTTACTTCCTTCTCTGTTCAGTTTTCAGGGCGTAAGTCCTAAATAAATAGTTGGTGTTTTTAACGGTGAGGGTCCACCTGTTCCCATTCCGAACACAGAAGTTAAGCTCACCAGTGCCGACAATACTTGTCTGGAGACGGACTGGAAAGATAGGTCAACGCCAACATTTGATCACAGCTTCGAGAAATCGGGGCTGTGATTTTTTGCTATATACTCAGGCTCTTGTGCGGACGCGCCGAATATGGTAAAATCCGACTGTACAACGAACAAGCAAGGAGACAGATATGCTTTACTTCTCAAGCGATTATATGGAGGGCTGCCACCCAAATATTCTTCGGCGGCTCAGCGAAATAAACATGGACAAGAACCCCGGTTACGGCACGGATGCGATATGCGAGAGCGCAAAGAATAAGATACGCGCCGCCTGCGGCAAACCCGACGCGGAGGTATATTTCCTCGTTGGCGGGACTCAGACGAACGCAGTAGTGATAAAGTCTATGCTGCGCTCTTATGAAGGCGTTGTCGCAGCGGCAACAGGGCATGTCGCGGTGCATGAGGCAGGTGCTATCGAGGCCGGTGGGCACAAGGTACTGACACTGCCGGAGCATAACGGCAAGCTCGAAGCCTCGGAGGTCGAAAAATATATCGCGACCTTCTATAAGGACGCAAATCATGAGCACATGGTCAAGCCCGGTATGGTCTATATCTCACACCCGACGGAGTACGGAACGCTCTACACCAAGGCGGAGCTTGAAGCGCTGCACAGCGTGTGCGCAAAGTATGCTATCCCGCTGTTCCTTGACGGCGCGCGCCTCGGATATGGCCTTGCAGCGACGGATACGGACGTGACGCTTGAGACGATCGCGGACAGCTGCGACGTGTTCTACATCGGCGGGACAAAGGTCGGCGCGATGTTCGGCGAGGCCGTTGTGTTCACCAAGAAGGCGCCCGAGGGCTTTTGCTCGATAATCAAGCAGAATGGTGCACTGCTGGCTAAGGGCTGGATGCTCGGCGTGCAGTTCGATGAGCTGTTCACGGACGGGCTGTACATGAAGTGCGGGAAGAACGCGATAGACTGCGCAGAGCGGCTCAAGGCGGGGCTTATCTCCAAGGGCTATAATATGTATCTGGATTCTCCGACGAACCAGCAGTTCATTGTCATAGAGACGGCGAAGCTCGAAGAGCTCGGCAAGCAGGTCGCCTACGGATTCATGGAGACCTACGACGCGGAGCATACAGTCATTCGCTTTGCCACGAGCTGGGCAACGCGCATGGAGGATGTCGAGAAGCTGATAGAGCTGCTTTGATAATCGGATATGAAAAAGGCACAGGCAAAACTGCCTGTGCCTTTTAGCCTATTGAAGATCAGCCCGCGCGGCTTGCGAGCCAGCCGGAATAGTCAGCGCCCTGCGAGGTGGCCTCGAACTCACCCGTGAGCTTACTGAGCACACGGTTATAGCCCTCAGAGCCCTCCTCATAAGGAGTCGGCTTATAGTCGTTGTAGTTCTGCTCATTTGCCATCGCCGCGTCAATTTTGCTGCTGACGCAGCAGGGGATGACATCCATACCGGTGCGGGATATGCTGCCGTCGTCACTACGTGTCAGCTCGACCTGAACGATAGCCGTGTCCGGATCGCTCGGCATGGTGCTGCCGCCGAAGGTCCAGTTGCCCATGCTGTAGAGGATCAGCCCGTCGCCGTATTCCTCAATGGGCTGGAGGCAGTGGGTATGGCTGCCGTAGATGAGATCAGCCCCCGCGTCGATGCAGGCGTGTGCGAGATCGATCTGCGCCTGATTCGGCTCGTAGTAGAGCTCCTGCCCCCAGTGGAAGGCACAGATTATATACTCCGCGCCGTCGTCAATGAGCTGCTGGATCGCGTTTAGAGCCTTGGTCTTGTTCGGGGCGAGATCCTTGCCGGAGCAGTAGATACCGATAACAAGACCGCTGTCGGTGGTATAGAGCTGCGCCTGCCCCTCCTTGCCGAAGGGAATGCCGTAAGCTTCGAGAGTGTCATAGGTGCTGGTCTCACCGGCTTCATAACAGTCCATGATGTGGTTGTTCGCCGTGGTGACAAAGTCAACGCCGCCGTCGATTATGATGTTGGCGTACTCAGTCGGCGCGATGAACGGAAAATAGACCTGAGTGTAGTCGTAGGCAAGGTTCTTGTCGGAGAGGATGCACTCGAAGTTTGCAATGGTGAAATCATCATTCTCAAAATACTGAATGGTGTTCGAGAACGGATAGGAGTAGTCCCCGTTTATGACCCCGGCGTACCCCGCGGGATGCTGGGCGTAGTTCGCGTTCGACCAAAGCGTGCAGTCGCCGATGACGGAGAGCGTGTAGGTCTTGGGTTCGGGTGTCGGCGTCGGCGTCGGTTCCGGTGTCGGCGACGGGGTTGGCGTGGGCGATGCGTCGAGCGGCGCGATTACAGGTGCGGTGCTCTGTACGGGCATCTCGGGCGAATCGAGCCGGAGCTTTATGGTGATGGCAAGTATGCAGCACAGCAGAAGGAAGCAGATCAGCTTAAGTATCTTTTTCATTTCAAAACCTCGGAAAGAAGCGTATATATATGGACGCGCTCAGGGGAATTATGTTCCTAAAGCAGGTTTCTTATAACTGGTATCTTTTTCGCGATATAACTCACGGCAAAGCACAGAACGGCACACAGCGCTGAGACATCGAGCAAAGAGCCGATGGGCTGCTCAAGCCCGACAGCGACGCTGAAGCGCTCAAGCATGTTTAACATAAGCGGATGCAGCAGATAGACGCCGAGGGTACAGTCGGAGAGCCGGTGTATCAGCTTTGCATGTTTGAAAGCATGTCCCTTGAGAGCGAGGAAAAAGCAGAACATCGCGCTTGCCATGATGAAGTTCGGCAGGGAGAAATAGCTGAACAGCCAGCCGTCGGCATAGCTGCGGTATTCGGAGCACCAAACGTTCCCGACGGTCGTGAGCACGGCGGTCAGCAGAAAGACGAGCGGCGCGACCCAGAGCGTCCGTCTGCCGTATTCACGTTGGCCTAAGTACCAGCCCCATATAATATAAAGCAGATACGGTAAATAGTCAAAGGTAAAATTCATCGTAAAGCGGTTGAGTATATACGCGGGGGCGGGCGTGAGATTGCAGTTCTGCATGAGGAGCACGAGAAACAGGAACACGCCGAGAAGCCAGCGCGTGTCAAGCTTCACCCCGTGTATGGCCGCATGCAGGATCGGGATGAGCAGACAGCATGTCACCATCGCGGAAATGAACCACATATGGTAGTGCCCGGCCATGACGGAATAGAAAAAGTCATAGGCGCTGCCGAAGCTGCCGGACACGGCGCGGCTGCCGAGGGCATAGAGCGTCGACCACAGTAAAAACAGTCCCGCGAGACGGAGAATGTGCCGCTTGAAAAAGTGCCCGAGCTCAAGCCTTTCGCGCGAGAGCATCAGCAGTCCCGTCAGCATGAAAAAGACGGGGACACTGCCGCGTACGGCGGTACTTATAAAGCAGAGCGGAACAAAGGCGGGTTCATACAGCGGGCAGCTGTGAAAGAGCGCAGAGCCGGCATGGATAATGATAACCATTATGCAGGCCGTTATTCTGCATAGATCGAGTTCATATCTTCTGGACATCGGGAGGGGTTTCCTTTCGCTCGATGAGGGATAGTTTTTCTTTACGGGAGAGGCGCTTGATGTGCCATTCGCGGCTGCGCGCGTCGTGCTCGCTCACGTATTCCTCGGAGTAGACAAGCACCACCGGCAGATGTGAGCGCGTGTATTTGCAGCCCCTACCGGACGCGTGCAGCGCGACACGGGCGTAGAGGTCGTTTGTCCAGCCGGTGTACAGCGAGCCGTCGCCGCAGCGGAGAATGTAGACCCAGTTCAACGCTGCACCTGCCGGATGTTCTTTTCAAACTTGCTGCGCGCGCCCATAAGCTCATGGCCGCAGCCGCAGCAGCGCAGCTTGAAGTCCGCGCCCGTGCGCAGCACCTGCCATTGCTTACTGCCGCAGGGGTGGGCTTTTTTCATTGTGAGGATATCGCCGACCTGAATGTCCATTACTTATTGATCTCCTCCCAATAGCGTTTCGCGGCCTGTTCGGTCTTGTTGTCGCCGTAATCATAGTAGTGCGCTCCGCGCAGCTCATAGGGCAGATACTGCTGACGCACCCAGTGGCCGGGATAGCTGTGCGGGTACTTGTAGCCCTGCTCACGCTCGAAGCCTGCGCCGTCGGCGTGAACGTTCTGAAGCTCGCGCGGGATGCTGCCCGTGCGCCCGGCGCGGACGTCGGCAAGAGCAGCGTCAATGCCCATGCAGGCGGAGTTCGACTTCGGCGCGGTCGCAAGCAGGATGCAGGCCTCGGCCAATGGGAGCTTCGCCTCGGGCAGACCGAGCTGAAGCGCGGAGTCCACACAGGCCTTGACGATAGGCACAGCCAGCGGGTAGGCAAGGCCGATGTCCTCGCTTGCCGAGCAGAGGATGCGCCGGCAAGCGCCGACGAGGTCGCCGACCTCGAGGAGCCGCGCAAGGTAATGCAGCGCTGCATCCGGGTCAGAGCCGCGCAGCGATTTCATGAGAGCGGAGAGAATGTCATAATGGTCGTCACCGTCGCGGTCATAGCGCATGGCGCTGCGCTGAGTTATCGCGGCGGCGTCCTCGGCGGTGATGACGCTGCGCTCCCCCGCGGCGGAGAAGAGCAGCTCGACCGAGTTTATCGCCTTGCGCACGTCCCCGCCGCAGGCGGAGGAGATGCGTTCGGCAGCACCGTCCTGGAGCGTGAGCGGAGCCTCCCGCCGCGCGTTCATTATATCCACAGCGCGATAGACCGCCTGCTTCACATCCTCGGCGGAGACGGGCTTGAACTCAAACACCGTCGATCGGCTGAGAATAGCGTTGAACACGCAGAAATAGGGGTTCTCTGTTGTGGAGGCGATGAGCGTGATGCGCCCGTCCTCAATAAACTCTAGCAGCGACTGCTGCTGTTTTTTGTTGAAATACTGTATCTCATCGAGATAGAGCAGCACACCGCCGGGGGCGAGGAAGGTATCGAGCTCATCGATGATCTTTTTTATATCGGCAATGCCCGCGGTCGTCGCGTTGAGCTTGCGCAGCGAGCGGTTTGTGCGCTGGGCGATGATGCGCGCGACGGTGGTCTTGCCCGTCCCGGAGGGGCCGTAGAATATCATGTTCGGTATCTGGCCGCTCTCGACGATGCGGCGGAGCATACCGTCTTTGCCTAAAATATGCTTCTGACCGACAACATCGTCAAGCGACGCAGGGCGGATCTCGTCCGCTAAGGGTTTATACATTCTGGGCAATCCGCCTTTCAACAGAGTTCTTTAATTATACCACCGACAACGGGAAATGTAAAACCGGATTTAGTATTAAATTATTGTGTACACTGCGCGGGATTATGGACAATTTTCGACGCATGGGTTATAATTAACATTCAAAAGCAAGCATTGTATAAAGGAGCGATCCGAAATGTCAAAAGGAAGAATCAAAGCTGTTTTGTTCATCATAGTTTTTCTGCTGGTCATTGCAGTTGCGGTAAATCTGCTTATGGACATGCAGAGCGAGAAAAAGGCCGAGGCGACGCCGACGAACGACCCCTATGCGAATACATTCACGCCGAGCGTTGATATGCAGCCCGCTTTAGAGACTCCCCAGCCGACCCCGGCGATAGAGCCCTCTGTCGCGCCGACCGCGACGCCGACGCCCGCAGCGCCGGTGCCGACGGCCACGCCTACGCCCATTCCCACCGCGACCACGGAGCCTGTCCAGCCCGTTATCCCGCAGGGCGAGGTCATCGGCTCGGGCAGCTTCACCTCCGATACCGGCACACCGCTGAACCTCCGCGCCGACTGGACGGCGACGGTACTCGACTCTGAGCGTGTCGAGGTCACGGTGAATGTCTATCTCGTATCCTATCAGATCGAGGTGCGCGAGCTTTATAACGCCGTCAACGTCAGCGTCGGCGACCAGTACGCCTCAGCGGACTCCCCGGCGATAAAGTGGGAGAACAACACGCGCCTTGAGACCCTGCTTGCCTCCACGGTGCATACGCTGAGCCTGCCCTCCGGCAGCAGCGCCAGCTTCCCCCTCGCGGCGCAGTACCAGTTCGGCGGCACCTACAGCAAGGTGGAGCTGCCGGTCATCGAGTGCGGCGGCACGATAGAGCTCAGCAGATGAGAACGCAGGAGCAGGTAAATGAGATAGTGCGTCTGCTGATGGCGGAGTACCCATTGGCGGACTGCACGCTCGATTGGAACAAGGCCTATGAGCTGCTGTTCTCGGTGCGCCTTGCGGCGCAGTGCACCGATGAGCGGGTGAATAAGATAACACCGGCGCTGTTTGCGCGCTTCCCGACGCTTGAGGCCTTTGCCGAGGCGGACGTCGCGGAGGTGGAGGAGTATGTGCGCTCCTGCGGCTTCTATCATTCCAAGGCGCGGGACATCGTTGCCTGCGCGAATGTGCTGCTGGAGAAATACGGCGGGGAGCTGCCGCGCACGATGGAGGAGCTGACGGCTCTGCCCGGCGTCGGGCGCAAGACCGCGAACCTCATCCTTGGCGATGTGTTCAAGATCCCCGGCTCCACGGTCGTGGACACGCACTGCATCCGCATTTCAAATCTCCTCGGCCTTGTGGATGACCTCAAGGATCCGGTGAAGATCGAGATGGAGCTGAGAAAGATACTGCCGCCCGAGCACTCCTCGGATTTCTGCCACTGTATAGTCCTGCACGGCAGGGCGGTGTGCATTGCGAGAAGGCCGGAGTGCGAAAGGTGCTGCGTCAGGCACCTGTGCCGGCACTATTCGGGTTGATAACTAATACATAGGGAGATAACAGAATGAAAGCAATAGTCAGCGTGTTCGCGAAGGACAGCAAGGGCATCACCGCATACGTCACCTCACTGCTTGCCCAGAAGGAGATAAACATACTCGATATCAGTCAGACTCTGATGCAGGAGTATTTCGCAATGATAATGCTTGTCGACCTTGCCGACTGCACCCTGCCCTTTGACGAGCTGATCCGCTTTCTCAAGGAAAAGGGCGAGGAGCGCGCGCTCGATATCCATATCCAGCGGCAGGACATCTTTGAAGCCATGCACAGGATCTGAGGTGCCCCATGAGCTATCTCTTCAACAGCAGTGAAATTCTGCAGACAATAGACATGATAAACCAGCAGCACCTCGATGTGCGCACGATCACCATGGGCATAAGCCTGCTTGACTGCGCGAGCGAGAGCCTGGACGAGTGCTGCCGGAAAATATACGACAAGATATGCCGCTGCGCGGGTAAGCTTGTCGAAACCGGCTGCGCCATCGAGCGGGAGCTGGGCATACCCATTGTCAATAAGCGCATCTCGGTAAGCCCAATATCGCTCGTCGCTGCCGCGTGCCGGGAGGAGGATTATACCCCCGTTGCCCTGACGCTCGACCGCGCCGCGCACGAGACGGGCGTGAACTTCATCGGCGGCTTCTCGGCGCTTGCGCACAAGGGCTTTACGAAAAGCGACCTGCGTCTTATCAACTCCATCCCCGCCGCGCTCACGCAGACGGAGCTTGTCTGTTCGAGCGTGAACCTCGCCTCGACGAGAGCGGGCATAAACATGGACGCCGTCGCGCTCATGGGCAGGATAATAAAGCAGACCGCGGACATTGACCCGATGGGCTGTGCAAAGCTCGTCGTGTTTTCTAACGCCGTTGAGGATAACCCATTTATGGCGGGGGCGTTCCACGGTGTCGGCGAACCGGAGACGGTCATAAACGTCGGTGTGTCCGGCCCCGGCGTCGTCGCCCACGCACTCAAGCAATGCAAGGGCGAGAGCTTTGACGTCGTGGCGGAGACGATAAAAAAGACCGCCTTCAAGATAACGCGCATGGGCGAGCTTGTTGCGCAGGAGGCCTCACGCCGTCTCGGTGTGCCCTTCGGCGTGGTCGACCTCTCCCTTGCTCCCACTCCCGCGATAGGCGACAGCGTTGCGGAGATACTGGAGATAATGGGTCTTGAAAAGTGCGGCACGCACGGCACGACCGCTGCCCTCGCGCTCCTCAACGACGCTGTCAAAAAAGGCGGCGTCATGGCCTCGAGCCATGTCGGCGGCCTGTCCGGCGCATTTATCCCCGTGTCCGAGGACGCGGGCATGATCTCCGCCGTGGAGGACGGTATGCTCTGCATCGATAAGCTCGAAGCAATGACCTGCGTCTGCTCGGTCGGGCTCGACATGATCGCCGTCCCCGGCGACACGAGCGCCGACACTATCTCCGCTATCATTGCCGATGAGGCAGCTATCGGCATGGTCAACAACAAGACCACCGCCGTGCGCATCATCCCGGCAAAGGGAAAGACCGTCGGCGATACGGTAGACTTCGGCGGGCTTCTCGGCTCGGCGCCGATAATGCCGCTGCATGACGGCAGCGCCGCGGAGTTCATCGCCCGCGGCGGGCGCATCCCCGCCCCGCTGCACAGCCTGAAAAATTGACTTCCCGCGGATAAAGACGGAGAGAGAGGAACGCGCATGGAATTAAAAGCTCGGCGCAATTCAAATATCGAGCTTCTGCGCATCATCGCGATGGCGATGATAATAGCGCACCATTGTGCCCTGTACGGATTTTTCCCTGAAGAGGTTCAATACAGCAGCAATAAGTGGATAGTTGACCTCTTGTTCAGCTACGGCAAAGTCGGCGTAAGTATTTTTGTACTCATCACCGGGTATTACATGACGGAGCAGGGCTTCCGGGTCAGCCGAGCACTGCGGATCGCAGGTCAGGTGTGGTTTTACAGCCTGTGCGGGCTTGCGGTGGTGATGCTGATTCCTGATGTGAGTCTTGAAAAAAATGACATTGTTCAATCGTTCTTTCCGATCGTCAACGGCCAGTATTGGTTTGCCAGCACTTACCTGTTCATTATACTTCTGTCTCCCGCGATAAATGTTTTGTGCATAATGCAGGCCGCATGCTCCTGCAGGGCACGATGGCGGTGCTGATAATTGCTTGTTTGGCTCTGCCGACCTTATTCGGCAAGGCGAATTTCTATTCACCTATATGCTGGTTTACTCTGCTATATATCACGGGATCATATATCCGCCTCTGGCGGCAGGACGCAGGCAGACCGGAAAAGCACTTCACGTGGGCGGTGCTCTGGGCGCTGACGATCCCGATGTATGCATGGGGGGGCAATATCCTTTCAAAACTGACAGGACATATTGAAGCTCCGCTCATGAATTCGCCGCTGAACAGGGATTGGAGTATTACCGGGTACGTTGCTGCAGTCGAATTTTTTGAATGGGCGCGCAGCAGACAGCCTAAGTACCGGCCGTGGATAAACCGCATTGCGGGATGCGCATTTGGTGTATATCTGTTTCACGAGAACCAATTTGTCCGCGAATTTGGGTGGCCGCTTAGCGGCATCTCCGATAAAATTTACTCGCGCTTTCTGCCGCTTTGGGCAGCCATGGCAATAATCGCGATGTATGCCGCCGGATCTGTTATTGATTTTGTAAGGCAGAAAACCGTCGGCCGCCTCTGGGACAGCGCGGTCAATAAATTTTCCCAGCGCCTTGAGCGGTGGGGGTGTTCGGCGCTTCAGAAAATTACGGCTTGGATAGACCGGAGCGCCTGATAAAGGTCAGCCAGCCAAACAGGAGGAAAAAGGCCAAATGTCAAAACTCAATCCCCAAACTAAGCGCAGGATACAGCTCCCGGACGCGGCGTTTTTTCTCGCTTTCGTCTGCCTGCTGGCATACTTTATATTTCTTGCGCCCTACGGCTGGGCGGGCTCCGACGAGGCCTTTTACGTTGCCGAGCCTTATAGGTTTGTACAGGGTGACTGCTTCTTTACAGATGACTGGAACTGCGGGCAGCTCTTCGCCTTTGCGCTGATCCCGCTCATGAAGCTCCGCCTCGCGCTGGAGCCGTCGACTGACGGGATCATCCTGAGCTTCAGATATTACTATGTCGCGATCAGCGCAGCTGTGACGCTTTTCATCTACCTGCGCACTCGGAGGATATCCCCTTGGGGCGCGCTGTTTGCCGCGCTGTTTCTGTTTGTCTATTCCCCGCTCGGCATAAGGAACATGTCCTATAACGTCATGGGACTCATGAGCCTTGCGCTCGTCTGCGTGCTCATGCTGACGGCGGAAAAGCACCCGGCAGCGGATATGTATTTCGCGGGCGTTTTCGTTGCGGTGCTCGTTTTGAACTGTCCCTTCGCCGTGGCGATATATATCATATACGCGCTTGCGGTGCTGGTTCTGACGCTTATGAGGAAGCGCGGACGCGTTACCGGCGCGGGCTTCGGTGGCTGCGCCTTCATGCCGCGCTCACTCATGTGGAGCGCGTTCGGCGCGGGCACGCTGTTTATCCTGTTCTGCGCCTTCGTGTTCAGCCGCGCAAGTCTCGGCGAAATATTGGGCTCGTTCCAATATGTTTTCGGTGACCCCGAACATAGGCCGGAGCCGCTGACGTGGCTCATAAAGAACGTTATATACTGCACCATAACCTCCTCACGCCTTGCGCTTGGCTGCCTTGCGGCCTGCGTCGTGCTCGCCGCTGCGATATTCTTCGATAAGCGCAGGCTCCTGCACAGGAAGCTCTATCTCGCGGCGGCCGCGGTGCTGACGGTCGTGTACTGCCTGCCCTTTGTGCGCAGCAACATTTCAAATGAGCTGATGCTGCCGCTCAATATTCTTGGCCTTACCGCCTATGTGCTCTCCGAGAAAAGGCAGAAAAAAATATTCACGCTCATGTTCGTTCCCGGGCTTGTGTACGCTGTCTGCATGCACCATTCCTCAAGTCTGCGCTATCTGGCACTGTGCAGCGGCGCTTCTATATGCACCGCCGCGAGCGCGTTCTTTATCTGTGATCTGGCCGGGGAGCTTCTTGCAGAATACCGCGACGCGGGCAAGGGAAAGACTGCGGCGGGGCTCATGCTGGGCGCGATGTGTCTGCTGCTGGTCTCTCAACTCGGTATTGAGGTGTACGTCACCTATTCAAATAACTTCTTCCATGACGAGAACTTCGCCATGCTCGACACGCGTATTGACCGCGGCGTGCAGAAAGGGCTCATCACCTCGCGCGAGCACGCGGAGGATTATTACGCGCTCCTTGACGATACCGAGGAGATGAGAAACGCAGAGGGCGATTATGTTCTTTACGTGAGCGACACCGTGTGGCTCCCTCTCGGGGACGCAAAGCGCAGCGCGAACAACTCCCTTTGGACAAATTACGATAAGCCCGAGCCATCAGCACGGCGGCTGCGGGAGTATCTGGAGCTGTACCCGGAGAAGCGGCCTGAGTACATTTATGTCACCGGCACGCTGACATATACGTATCAGGACGATATTGACGGCATGGTGATCGTTGATATCCTGAACATTGAGAACCGCCCGGTGGAAAAGACCGCGACGGGGTATATCATCAAAATGAATTGAAAGCGCCGAGGTAAGAGAAACATGGAAAAGAGACTGATGCTCATAGTAAACCCCGCGGCGGGACGCGGCGGGTACAAGGTGAATTTTGCCGAAGCGCTGCATACGCTCGACCTCGGCGGATACAGAACGACGCTGTTCTTCACCTCCGGGCGCGGGGAAGCGACGGAGTTTGCCGCGCGCCATGCCGGGAACTTCGATACCGTCGCCTGCATCGGCGGGGACGGTACGCTCAGCGAGGTGCTTGCCGGGCTCATGCAGCTCGACTCTCCGCCTCCTGTCGGGTATATGCCCATGGGCACGGCGAACGATGTCGCAGCGACGCTCGGCCTGCCGAAGAACGACACGGTCGGCGCGGCGCGCAGGATAGTCCACGGCACGGCGCACCCCTTTGATGTCGGCGGCTTCGGGGATGATAAATACTTTGCCTATATCGCAGCCTTCGGTGCGTTCACCGAGGTGAGTTACGCCACCCCGCAGGATCAGAAAAAGCGGCTGGGTCACCTGGCCTATGTGCTCCAGGGCGCGCAGCAGCTCGGGAAGATAGAGAGCTATAAGACCCGCGTCGAGTATGACGGCGGCGTTGTGGAAGCGGATCTTCTCTACGGCAGCATGTCAAACTCCACCTCGGTCGCGGGCATAGTCCGTCTGCCGAGCGAGATGGTCTGCCTCGGCGATGGGATTAGTGAGCTCGTGCTGGTGAAGAACCCCGGCAGCGTCGCGGGCTTCGGCGAGATCGTCGAGAGTGTGCTGTCCCAGCGCTTTGACAGCGAAAACCTCCTCATTCTCCACACCCGTCAGGCGCGGTTCGTCTTCGATAAGCCGGTGTCATGGACGCGCGATGGCGAGGCCGGCGGCGAATATCAGGACATCACGCTCAAAAATTATGAGTGCCCTGTGCAGATGATCTTCTGATTTTCCCGGAAAACGCAATTAAACCTTGCAATATCCGACCATAATATATATAATAATGCAGCACCGGTTTTCATAGAAACCAGTGCTGCTTTTAAAAATATGCGTGCCCAAAGGCACAAAGAAAGGAAGAGCGCCAAATGAAACGTCAGAAAATTTCCGGCATCTTTGCCGACGCGGAAGCCCTCGGCGGCCAGAGCATGACAGTCTGCGGCTGGGTCAGGACTGTCCGCGACATGAAAAACTTCGGGTTTATCGAGCTTAATGACGGCAGCTGCTTCAAGTCGCTGCAAGTCGTATTTGAGAGGAGCTCCCTGAATAATTACGAAGAGATCGCAAAGCAGAACGTAGGCGCTGCCCTTATCGTCCACGGCACGCTTGTTCTCACCCCGGAGGCAAAGCAGCCCTTTGAGCTGAAAGCCGATGAGATCACCGTCGAGGGCGCGTCCACACCGGACTATCCCCTTCAGAAGAAGCGCCACAGCGTGGAGTTCCTGCGCACGATCCAGCACCTCAGACCGCGTACCAATCTCTTCTCCGCCACCTTCCGCGTCCGCAGCGTCGCCGCGCAGGCGGTGCATGAGTTTTTCCAGCAGCGCGGCTTCGTGTATGTCAACACCCCCATCATCACCGGCTCCGACTGCGAGGGCGCGGGCGAGATGTTCCGCGTCACCACGCTCGATCTCAATAACCTCCCCCTCAAGGAGGACGGCACTGTTGACGACAGCAAGGACTTCTTTGGCAAGCCGACGAGCCTGACCGTTTCCGGCCAGCTCAATGCCGAGAACTTCGCCATGGCTTTCGGCGATGTTTACACCTTCGGCCCCACCTTCCGCGCCGAGGTCTCTTACACCCAGCGCCACGCCGCCGAGTTCTGGATGATCGAACCGGAAATGGCCTTTGCCGATCTCAACGATTATATGGACACTGCCGAGGCGATGGTCAAGTACATCATCAACCGCACTATGGAGCGCTGCCCGCAGGAGATGGAGTTCTTCAACTCCTTTGTCGATAAGGGCCTGCTTGAGAGACTGCACAACGTTGTCAGCAACGACTTCGGCCGCGTGAGCTATACCGAAGCAGTCGAGATACTCAAGAACAGCGGCAGAAAGTTCGAGTACCCCGTCGAGTGGGGCATCGATCTTCAGACCGAGCATGAGCGCTACCTGACCGAGGAAGTGTTCAAAAAGCCCATCTTCGTCACCGATTACCCCAAGGACATCAAGGCATTCTATATGCGCATGAATGACGACGGCAGGACCGTCGCGGCGGCGGACTGCCTCGTCCCCGGCATCGGCGAGATCATCGGCGGCAGCCAGCGCGAGGAGCGTCTTGAAATGCTCGAAAAGCGCATGGACGAGCTGGGCCTCAAGAAGGAGGACTACTGGTGGTACCTTGACCTGCGCCGCTACGGCAGCTGCCGTCACGCAGGCTACGGCCTCGGCTTTGAGCGTATGGTCATGTACCTCACCGGCGTGAGCAACATCCGTGATGTTGAGCTCCACCCCCGCACGACCGGCAACGCCGACTTCTGATAAGTATAACATTAATGCAGCGCCCTATTTTTGGACGCTGCATTTTTATACGCTCTTCCACAGTCTTATCACGCCGCGGTCGTTGAGCTGCTGGACTGTCACAAGCAATATCGGGAACAGCAGCATCCCCCACACGCCGCACACTCGCCAGCCGACGTATATCGCCGCAAGTGAGGCGATGGGGTCAAGACCTATCTGATCGCCGAGGAGCTTTGCCTGTGTGCAGCTGCGCACGAGGTTAACGAGTGCCCAGCATACGATCAGGCCGATAGCCCGCCCGGTACTGCCGAGGAGCAGACAGAACACCGCCCACGGCACCAACACGACGCCTGTGCCGAACACCGGCAGCGCGTCTATCAGCGCGGTCACGGCGGCGATGCCGAGCGCGCCGCGCACGCCGAGCAGCAGGAACGCAATGAGCAGCTCTATGAAGGTCATCGCCATAAGTATGAGCTGGGCGCGCATAAAGCCGCCGAAGCTGCCGCGCAGGTCGGCTCCAAGCCCCTCAAGGCGCTGGCGGAAGCCGGAGGGGAGCTGCGCGAGGATAAAGGCGTTTATCTTCGGGAAAGCTGCGGAGATGAAATAGGTGCCGATCCCCGTCGTTACGATGAACAGGAGCATATCGGGGCTTGCCTGCGCCGTGCGGGATAGAAAGGCAATGGCCTGCTTCGATATTGCCGCGGGCAGGGAATAAAGCATGTCCCCGATGGATGAGGCCGCCGTCTCAAGATAAGCCGCCGTGCCTTCCGGGGCGCTGCCGATGTAGTCCATGGCGCGGTTCTCAAGCTCCAGCAGCTTCTGCTCAATGAGGCTCATAAGCCCCGGTACGCTCTGCATGAACTCTGTGACTGTGCCGACGCCCTTGAGTACGAGCGAGGCCGCCGCCCACAAAAGTAGCGCAAGCGTCAGCAGTACGCACAGCGCCGCCGCCGCGCCCCGTCTCCAGCCATGCCGGGAGAGATAGCCCACGGGCTTTTCCAGTAGCGCCGCCAGCAGATAGGCTGTTATGAACGGCGCCGCCCACGGCAATATGAAGCGCACGCACAGCCACACGAGGCCGACTGTCCCTGCCGCGTACAGCAGCAGCGCGAAATATCCGGCAAGCTTTTCCTGCATTCCCTCACCACCCGTCGATTTTTCTCCCGGTATTATTTGCCATTTATACCGATTTTTATTCATCGAACCCCCGGCCATGGCATTGTATATAATGGATTGGGCCGGTGCTTTCTGTGCCGCGCCCGCACTGTAATCTGCGGCACTGGAGGAAAAGAAATGCTTATAGTGCAAAAATTCGGCGGCAGCTCCATAGCGGACGGAGACAGGCTGCGCCGCGCGGCAGGCATTTGTATGCGGCAGCGGCAGAACGGAAACGAAATTGTGGTCGTAGTCTCGGCAATGGGCGATACTACCGACCTTCTTGCGGACAGGGCGCGCGAGCTTGGCGGCAAGCCCTCCCCGCGTGAGATGGACGCACTCATCACTACCGGCGAGCAGCAGTCGGCGGCGCTGCTCGTCATGACAATGGAGAGCCTCGGCATACCGGCGGTGTCCCTTGCCGGGTGGCAGGCGGGGATATATACCGACTGCCGCTATGGCGACAGCGACATACGGCTCATCGCGCCGGTGAGGATAAGAGAGGCGCTGAGCCGCGGCAGGGTCCCGGTCGTGACGGGCTTTCAGGGCGTATGCGCCGCGGGGAATATAACGAGCCTTGGCCGCGGCGGCTCGGACACGACGGCGGTCGCCCTCGCCGCGGCGCTTGAGAGCGACTGCTGCGAGATCTACACCGACGTCGACGGCATATATACTGCCGACCCGCGCCTGATACCGGACGCGGTGAAGCTCGACGCGATAGATTACCGGGATATGCTCGCCCTTGCCGAGGCAGGGTCACAGGTGCTCCACGCAAAATCCGTGGAGCTTGCGATGGCAAACTCAGTCGTGATACATCTGCTCTCATCGTTTAACGACGCACCCGGCTCTCAGGTGCGCGCGCTGCGCGACGGCAGCCGCCCGGACTTTGCCGGGATAACGCGCAGCCGCACCAGCGGTGAAATAAGCCTTGCCGGCAAGGCGGCGGACGCCGCGGCGCTGTCGCGGGCGGTGCTGCTGCTTGCAGCGGAGGGGATAGAGGTGCTCTCCGGCAGCGTCGGCGACGGGAGAATAAGCGTCCTTGTGGGAGAAGCGGAGCAGCCGCGCGCCATGCAGCTTCTGCACAGAGAAATGATTTTGGATGCGCTGAAATAGAAAAAGGCGCTGCAAGGCTTTCCCTTGCAGCGCCGAGTTTTTATAATAATGTGTCAGAAATAGAACCAGTAGTACCCGCCGTAGCGCGCACGGTAGAGACAGTATATGCCGACCGCGATGTGCCCCAGCAGCAGGATTATGCCGAGCACCGCCTTGGCCGCCGCGCCGCGGTCTTTCCAATCCGTGCCCTGCACCAGACGCATCAGCAGCGCGATCGAGACAGAGAACAGGATCGGATAGAGCGCGAGGCTGCCCCAGTCAAAGTTGCCGTCGTTCGCGCGAAAGCCCGTCTCGGTGAGGATGCAGGCCTCAAAGATCGCGGCGGCATCGCATATAACGATGAGCCAGATATGCTTTGCCTCATCCTCCTTCGGCGCTTGCAGCGCGAGGGAATACACCGGCAGCAGCAGGCTGCGCAGGTACATTATGAACGCCGAAAGCCCTGCCGTGCCAAGCAGCACCCGGAGGGCGACACCTGAGGAGGTGCCCGCAAAGTCACCGGAGAACAGGACAAGGTACTGCCAGATACAGGCAAGCCCCGCCGGGACGACGGAGAGTCCGAGGATAACGTCGTTCATAAAATACCGCGCGCGGTATTTTATGAAGTCGGCAAGCAGCATCACCGCGAGCATCGGGATGAACGCGAAGGCAAAGTTCGGCTTAAAGAGCGTCGCGATAAGAAAGCTCAGCGCCATGCCCAGCCACGGGAGAAAAGCTATCCTGCCGTGCCGCTTATCCCAGCAGTCAAAGAAGAACAGGAAAACGAAGGGGATAAACGTGCGGCTGAAGAGCACGGTCATGTTGTGGTAGACGTTGCCGTTATATACGCCGAGGTACATTTCCGTCTGATAGCCGGGGATGATCCACGGGCCGCACAGCGCCGCGAGCACGACGGCGAGAAACGCGAAGCTGCCATCAATCTCCGGCAGCAGTCGGCGCACGAGCAGCCAGACCGTGAACATCCCGACAACGTTATTCGCCGCAAGGCACAGGCTCAGGAGCGTCTGCCCCCGGTGCTCGCCGAAAGTACCGTAAAGGAAGCGGATGAGGTATGAGGACAGGCCGTAATCATTGTGCCCCATGGCAAGCTTCACATGGTTCGGCACGTCGGAGATCATGCCGTCGATGCACTCTATGTAGAATATCCTCTGCCAGTTATACGCGAGGACGCACACGAGGACTATACAGAATACCCTGCACAGTATTACAGAAGTTCTTTTTGTTTTTAGCTGCACGGCTGTCACCGCCTCCCGAAGAACCTGATAGCATAAATTATAAAACAGCTTGCCGCTGTACGCAAGAAAAAAGGATGCGCGGGAAAACTTTCCGGCGCATCCTTTGCAAAACTCACATCAATGTCTGCCGCGATCCTGTTTGTTCTTGCCCGTGAACATGGACAGGAAGTCGACGGTGCCCTTCTTCTGGAGCACGTAGACGCAGCCGGCGAGCCCTGCCAGAGCCAGCACCGCGACTATGAGCCCGACCTTTACTACCGCACTCACGGAATTGCTGCCGTTATCGTGACGGCTCACCGAGGGGCTGGGCGATACCGCGCCGGGGCCGGCGGACGGAGACGCGGAGACCGCAGGCGAAGCCGACGGCGAAGGTGTGGGCGTCGGCGAGGGGCTGGGTGACGATGCGGCCTTGACGGTCACGTCAAAGGTGCAGGTGTACTGCCCGTATACGACCGTTACGGTCTGAGTACCGGCGGCCGTGAGCACCTTGGGCGTGCAGGTGAAGCCGGAGGTAATTTCGCTCGTGCCCTTATTGGTGACGACGCGGAGGGTGAGCCCTGTGCTGTCGAGCCTGTCGCCGACGGTGTACTCGACCTTTGTCGGGCGCGCGGCCACTGTCACGGTCTGCACGACCTCTTTTTCCTCGGCGACCTTTACCGTGAAGGTGCAGGTCTTGCCGGCGTAGGTAACGGTTATGGTCTGGCTGCCGGCAGTGTTCAGCACCGTAGGCGAGCAGTCAAGCCCGGAAGAAATGTCAAAGTGCGTGTTCCCGGAGTAGGCACGGATGGAAAGCCCCTCGGTCTCAAGGTTGTCTCCGACCTTGTACTGGGTCTTCTTCGGCAGGGTGACAACGCCGATACCGTCAACGACGGCTTCCTTGTTTTCCACCGTTACGTAGAAGTAGCACATCGCGCCGCCGTAGCGTATAGTCACGGTCTGCGTCCCGGCCTCATTAAAAACGTTGGGTTCGCCCGTGTAGCCCTGGGAGACGATCTCGCTGCTGCCGTTGTCGTAATTGACCTGAAGGCGCATGCCGCTGAGGTTGAGCGCGTCGCCTACCTGATACCGCGTCGTCGAGGGCATGCCGTCAATGGAGATGGACACGACCCTTGGCGTTGCCACGGTGACGATCATCGGCTCGCTCATCGCGCTGACGGAAAGACCGTTGTTCGTGTTCGTGACGCTGCAGGTATAGTATGTAGTACCGGCAGCGGAGGTATCGGGGGAGTAGACCGGGTCGGTCGCGCCGTTTATGGGAATGCTCGTAAAGCCGACGCCGGTGTACCACTGGTAGCTCAGGCTGCCGCCGTCCGGCGTCGATGCGCTGACGGAGAGCAGGACGCTGCTGCCTGGTGCGCAGTTAACGTCCTGGCAGGTTTGGATGCTCGGCAGAGCGGGAGTAAGGTCTATCGAGCAGTTTATGGCGTAGCTCTCGACACCGCTGACCTGGATGGAGAAAGCATACTCTCCTGCCGAGATCGGAGTCCCGCCGAGGAGCAGGCGGCGAGTGCCGCCGTTGAAGTCGTCGACCAGTGTGCAGCCCGTGGGCAGATCGAGAGAGACGACCTGCGCCCCGGCGTCGACATTGCTTATATAGCAGTTGAGAGTTTCACCGGCGGTGTAGCTTCCGAGGGGGACGAACTCTTCGGCGTAAGCGCAGGGGAGAACCGAAAAGACGGCCAGCAGAGCAAAGGCCAGCGAAGTCAGAAGTTTTTTCATAGTCAGAAGCAAATCCTTTCAAACACAAACACAAGACCTAAATCATGTTCATATTCAGAAATCATAATGGCACAAAATCGGTCTTTTGTCAACATGGCAGATGTTAATTAATACCTTATTCCCGGAAGATACCGGGAATAAATATATTTGTTGAGAACGGGCTTTATATGTGCTAATATATAAAGCATCAGAGAGAGTATATCGACCGACCGCGCGGGTCGGCGGAGGAGGGGCATTATGGCTTTTACGCCGTGGTATAAGGAGATGTCCGTGTATCATATCTGGCCGCGCAGCTTCTGCGACGGAAACGG
>ERZ1026772.853-NODE-853-length-19345-cov-6.238569_pt1 | contig 19345 bp, 14 predicted proteins | sample MGYA00380124_ERZ1026772 | MGnify/ENA primary metagenome ERZ1026772 (study PRJEB33269, sample SAMEA4719760) | human gut metagenome | biome: human-associated habitat; feature: organic feature; material: feces | place: Cameroon | collected 2013-10 ...
GTAGCTTTACAATATCTTCACGCAAATGTCGATTTTAAATCAGAGTTTCCTTAGGGCGTCATCGATGGCAGCCTTGCATTCTGCCTCGGCATTGGCAAGCTCTTCGGGCGTATCAGCAACTTTCAGTTTTTGCTCTAATTCGGCTTTTGCAATTCTCGTTTGTTGCGTGAAATCGCTTTTGAGTTGGTCAAATTTTGTTTTGATTTCTCGATTGACTTGACGCTCCATTTCTTTTGCATCTCGTCTCGACCCATATTGATTGGCGATCGGGTCTACGACGTCGCGCTTTATGATTTCTTTGATTTTAGCAGCCACTTGATCCATCGCTTTGGCGGCGTTTGTCTCATCGCTCTTATCCAATTGATCGATGGATTCTTGGCATTTTTCGGTGAGGTCTTCGTAAATCTTCGGACCAAATAGATCGGGTGCTTTGCCTATGGCGACTGTCTTTGGCGATTCTAAGCCGTTGCTTTTGCCGTCATTGTCGCTGTCGTTATCATTGCCGTTGCTGATATCGTCGCCTGGAATGGCTTCGCTAATGGGCACAGGCTTGCGTTTGTTCTTTTTATCTTCGGTAGCGCTCGGCATGTTGCTCAAAATATCTCCGACACGGCTCGGGGCGCCAAAGATATTGCCGATGTTGTGAAAGAGGAAATTTGAAATAAAGCCACGACGAACGACTTCTTGGCTCTTGAGTCGCCTTGGAATCGAGAGGATTTGCGTGGCATCGAATTCGACCATGCGGCCTTCTTCGTCTTCGCCGATGACGGGGAAGAAATTCAATAGCCGCTTGATGTTATCTTTGCGATCTTGACTCGTGCCCGCGCCCGCCACGGTACTCGTCGAGAGGTTGTTGGCAAATTCATCGAAAATGATGAGCGTTCGCGTCGGATCGAAGTCGAAAACATAAGCCGTCTCTTTGCGATATCTCTCGGTGCCGATGACCATTTGGCATGGATTTTGGGCTCGAAATGCCGCTTGCATATATGCCGATGAACTTTGCAAATTGCACAACATCAACACGCCACTCCATTGTGGAATAGTAACGCCGACCGTTAGCTGACCGACGCTCAATGTTATCGTCTTTTCGTTTTCTTTGATGGCATTCTCGACGCGATGGAGCGACTCTTCTGTTGCCTTTTCATCGTCGATTTGGCCATCGCCCGCAGCCAACACGATCTTGTATTCACTGAACACGGGATCGGCGCTTAAGAGCGCGGCGAGTGCCTTTGCGCTCGCTACGCGATTGAGTAGCCACAGCGTATGGCGGAGTTCGTTTCGAAGTTCTGGCGTCGAGAACGGGTACTTTTCATTCGTCGAGAGGGCGTGGAGAAACTTCTTGACCTCTTCTTCGTGGACGAATTTGCCCCTCGCATCTGTCGTGAAAAATTCATTCAAATCGAAGGCATAGTCGACTTTATCGTCGTCGCCCGAAAGATCGATTCCCTGTTTTAACGTGTCGCAGATCATTGGTGAGATCTGGTAAGTATACATTGCAAGCCGTGGAAGATGCTCGTATGGATTGGATTCGTCGCTGTTCCAAGTCTCTTTCGACGTTTGCTCGTCGGCATACGACCAATTGAATATTTCGTCGTTTGAAAACTGATCGCTTGCCAAAGCTTTGAACGGCGTTCCCGATAAATAGAGCGTATGTTTGCGGCGAATGTGGCTGAAGGCGCGATCGGTGCGCACCGTATCGACCCCTTCTTGCGCCTCGTCGACGATGAGCAAGTCGAATTCTAACTCGCTTATCCACCTGAGCTTATCGATATTGCCACCGAAGTATATCGAGCCTTTCAAACCTTGTAGAGATTCAAATGCGACCATGCCTGGCGCATGTTCGGAATCGGTTTGGAGACGATTGATATAATCGTTACGGCAGACGACGCCTCTTTGGCCTCTTATCGCCTCGGTTTCTGAGACAAAGGCGAGATTGCAATCCCAGCCGATGAATTTGCGAAAGTCGACGACCCAAGAGTTCGAAATCGCTGGGCGATTCGTGACGATGAGGACTTTTTTGAATCCCATTTGGCGAATCAAGTCGTACGATGTCAATGTTTTGCCAAAGCGCGGCTTTGCATTCCATAGGAATTGTTTGCCGCCTTGGCTGAAATGAGCCATCGTCATTTCGACGGCTTCGCGTTGTTCTTTGCGCAATTCATACGTGCAAATCTGATCGGATTCGGGCAGTTGATGGTTCGCAAAAGCATAGAAGAGCTCCAGCAATTTGGTCGAATCGATTTTGAACCACTCCGTGCTTGGCTTGCGCGCGATCTCGTTTTTTACGAGATAGGCGTGGAAGTCGTGGTCGGTAAAGCAAACGCCCGATCCATCTTTGAAAATGGCGTTGTCTCTCAATACCAAATCCCAACGAATGTTGGCCGTTTGCGTTTGCTGATTAATGCGCTCTTCGACCGTTTGCCTTTCGGTATAGCCGATTTTAATCCATCCGTTGTTATCCAAAACGCCCGGGGTTTTATAGGCATAGATCATCGGGATGACTCTCTTAAAGCTCTCAATTTGAACTGTCATTATACCATCTCCTTTACATGCGTTTCGATGAATTCAATTTCGTTGTCGGATAGACCGTATTTCTCATATAATTGGCGATCGATTTCTGCAATCGACTGCGACCAATCGATGTCGGACTGCGACGTAAAATTTTGAAGAGGAACGTATTTCCATTTCTCTGATGGATTGTCTTGAGTAACTTTTAAAACACCGAGCATTGTTCGTGCAAATTTTGATTTAACATATTTTAGACAGTTTTCAGCTTCATTAAGTGTCTCAAAAGAACCAATGGATAAGAATGATTATGTAGCCCCAATCAGGGGCGCCCCAATCAGGGGCGTAGATAAAACTTCTCCCAATGCGCCAGAACCATTAGCCTTTGGAACAAAGACTTTATATTTATAAAAACTGTCTGGTACGGCTTGATACCGTTTGATTCCCCAGTAATAAACACGTTTATTATTCACTAAACCCAAAAACTGCACGCATTCTTCATTATCGGGTTTTTCTTTAAAGAAAACGACATTTTGTAATGTGGTAAATGCATTCGTGTTGATTGCTTTAGGAGCATTTTTTGATTGTAGATCAACGATTTCAGGATGTTCAAAAAGAGCTGTATCAGATAGCTTGTAAATGCCTTGTCCCGATACAATTGATGAGAATGGATTTTTAATGGTTGGTCGAACTTTTTTTAATATAGTATTGAGCTCTTCAAATGTAGAGAAAGACTCTATAGCCCCAAATGTTTTTGATTCATCACGATAAGAGATGATTACTCCGCCCCTGATGTCTGTACTAGGAAATACCTTACTTGAATCAGCTTCGTAATAGAGAACTTTAAAGTGTTCATCATTGAGCATTTTTTGATTCCACTCTTTTGGCGTACTACCTGCATTAAATAGAAAACGCGCCGGATGAATCAATGCAACTGTATTAGAAATCTTAAAAGCCGCATCCATAAAAAAATGATAAATAGGTTGTGCTCGATTCTGATTATCACCAATTGTTTCTTCTTGATAAGGTGGATTACCGATGACAAAATCAAACTTCATGATACGACTCCCTGCGTTGATGGTTGAAAAATCTAACTGGCGTTTTCCGCGCCAGTTATAGAGACGGCACATTTTTTTCGATTCGGCAGAATCGCCATGCGATCGATCGCCGCACAAATCGAATAAATCGTTGGTTGTTTTGGGTGGCGATGGAGGATCAAACAGATTGGATTGTTTATTGGTCTTTTGGGGCTTCGATTGCACTGGTAATAAATCGAACAAGCTCGTTTGGCGAGCTTCGTCGGCGGCCCAAGAATAGGGTATGCAGTTCGAGAGCCCGTCCATTTGCCAAGCATTCCAAGTAATCGTGCGAATGTATTTGGTGTATTCTTTGTACGTCGGTTTGCGATGCCATCGCGATCCGAGATAGTCTTCGAAAGTCATGAGGAGGTTGACGCGTGCGATGAGCAAGTTGTCGCCCTGGTACTCGTAGCCATAAGTGGCTTGGAAGGCGCGTAGCGTCCACTTGAGCCATTCGGCTTCGGTCGTCGTGTTTTCGTCGATGACGCGTAGTTTGCGATCTAAGATGCCGTGGCGGTTTGCGATGGGCAAGATTTCGCCGCTCGAGACGTCGTAGCGATTGACGAGATAGGGGGCTTCGCCGCACGTAATTTCGAGCCGTTTGGAGTCGACATAGCGTTGCCATTTTCGCCGCTTTGGAAAGGTCACGCGTTTTGAAGGGGCGTCGCCGTCGAGGAAGGCATCGGTTTTGCCAAACCACATCGCGTCGGCATAGCTGATCATCTTTTTGCAAACCCATAGCGGAGTGAAGACTTCGGCGTGCTTGCGCGTTCGTTCGGATTGCTGTTCCATCGCTTTTCGCGCACGGTTTTTGATGACCGATGAGTGATTGCCCGTGATGAGATTGGGCAGTATTTCGCGGTTGTGACCGTATTCACTGCCGAATTCACGATAAACATCTGTCGCCCAAACGATGTTTTTTTTCGTCGTTTGATCGACGAGCAATGGTTGCAGTAGCCCCATGGAATGGAGCCGTAAGATTTCATCTTGAATACCGACGAGCAATGCAGATCCTCCTTGGAGAGGATGCGCAGCTCGTGCGCTTTGGCGCGTGGTTGCAAAAAAGCGTACTTTTTTGCAACGTGCCTTTTGAGCGAAAAAACGAACTTTTGCGTTTGGAAAACGTGAATTTTATGTTAGTATTATGTGCAGATTTCGAGGGTGCGAGCTTTTGCAAAAAAGTACACATTTTTGCAAAGATGGCGGTCTATTCGCCGCGTTGTTCGTAGATTTTTGCGCGGTATCGGAAGCTCGAGAGAGGCATTTGGCATGCTTTTGCGGCGTCGGTGCCTGTGATTTCGCCGTTTTTCCATCGTTTGTAGTAGAAGTCGAAGTCGGGCGGGAGTGGTTTTGGTGATCGCCCGAATCGCTTTCCGCGGGCTTTTGCGGCGGCGATGCCTTCGGCTTGTCGTTGGCGGATGTTGGTTCGTTCGTTTTCGGCGACGAACGAGAGCAGTTGCAAGACGATATCGCTGAGGAATGTGCCGAGTAGGTCTTTTCCGCGTCGCGTGTCGAGCAATGGCATATCGATGACGACGATGTCGATGCCGATCGTCTTCGTGAGTAGTCGCCATTGCTCGAGGATTTCGTCGTAGTTGCGCCCGAGTCGATCGATGCTCTTGATATAGAGCAGATCGCCGCTTTTGAGCGATTTGAGCAACTGTTTGTATTGTGGGCGTTCGAAGTCTTTGCCCGATATTTTATCGGAATAGATGTTTTGCTCTAAAACGCCTAGCGTGCGCAGTGCATAGATTTGTCGTTGTTCGTTTTGATCGCGTGTCGAAACGCGAGCGTAGCCGTAGGTATTGTTCATTCTTTTCGTTCAAAAAAAGCGCCGTATTGCCGTAAGGCAATAGGCGCCAGTGTGCTGTATTGCCCGCAAGCGGGCAATAGGCACACAAAAAAACGCGTCGTATTGCCCGCATGGGCAATAGACGCGAAAAGGCGCTGTATTGCCCTATGGGCAATAGGCGCCAGTGTGCTGTATTGCCCGCAAGCGGGCAATAGGCACACAAAAAACGCGTCGTATTGCCCGCAGGGCAATAGACGCGAAAAAGGCGCTGTATTGCCCGCATGGGCAATAGACGCGAAAAGGCGCTGTATTGCCCGCATGGGCAATAGGCGCCAGTGTGCAGTATTGCCCGCAAGCGGGCAATAGGCACACAAAAAAACGCGTCGTATTGCCCGCATGGGCAATAGACGCGTTGCAGAGAATAAACGCGAGTGGGGCGGGTTAGAGGCCGCCGAAGAAGACCGAGACGCCGGCTTGCCAGAGGACGGTCGAGAAGGAGTTTTTGCGTTCGTCGTAGGCGTTGGCGTAGATGTTGATTTCGGGTTGGAACCAGATGCCTTCGGTGAGGCGGAGCGGGAGGCCGAGCATGAGGCCGACGTAGAGGCCGGAGTAGCCCCAGATGTCGGGGCGGGTGTCGCTTTCGGGGACGTAGATGCCGAGGAATTTGGGGCCAAAAGCGAGTCCTACATATGGGTTAAAGTGGTACTCCATGAGGATGGGGAGTTGAGCGGAGAGGACGTGTGCGCTTGGGTCGTCGAGTCCGTTTGTGCGAACCCATTGGTAGCCGATTTCGAGTCCGATGCCGAGGTCGAAGTCGCCGGCGAGGGGTTGGTATTTGACGCCGAGTTGTGCGCCGAGTAGGTCGATTTTGACGCCGAAGTCCCAGTGGTTTGCGAAACCGTATCGCATGGAGGCTTCGAAGTTGGGGTCGGCCATGGCTTGTGTGTCGCCGTCGGAGCCGGTGCCCGTCGAGGCGATGGCCCATCGGATTTCGCCCTCGGGGACGACGGCTGCGGTTTGCATCGTGCTGACCGAGGCGCAAGAGCTCAGTGCAAAAGCCGAGAGAAGTAAGAAAAGCAGTGAAATCAACGTATTTTTACTCATGTCTGATCCTTTTGGTCGAAATGTGCGCAGTTGGGTGGCGCACATTCGTCGCATCACAAAAGAGGCGTATGAACGCCTTTGACGCACATTTAACCCCATATCGGCGGCGAATATTCCACGAATCACGGTACAATGTCAAAATGTGATTTTGTATGTCAATGCGGGCGCTGGATGTGGCGATAAGCGGCGTTTTTGCTTTGTTTGCGCGGTTTTTGGGGGGCGCTGTGATCGCGATGTGTGGGGGAGTGGCGATTGAGATGATCGGAGAATCGCGGTCGTATTCTTGGCTTATGGTGGGTGAATGGTGGGGGATTAGGTGCTCGGAGAATCTTCGTCGTTGGGGGGCTGTGGCGAATTTTGTTCGTCGTTAGGTGAATTTTGTTTGCCGTTTGGCGAATTTTGTTCGTCGCTGTGTGGTTGTGGTGAATTTTGTTCGTGGTTTGGTGGAGTTTGCGAATTTTCTGCGCTTTTGCCGTCGAGTTTGGGAGGCAAGTGTGTGCGATCGAGCGAAGCATTTTGGGCGTATCGGATGGCATCGATTCGAGCTGCGACGCGTTCGAAGTTTGCGCCGCCTTGGATGTGGACGCCGTCGACGAATACGGTTGGCGTGCCGTCGATATCGGCTTTTTCGGCGTCGGCCATGTCTTCGACGATGACGACGGCGAGTCGTTGCCCTTTGACGGGGTCGAAGACGTCTTCGGGGGTGGCGCCGAGTCGTTCGATTTGTTTGGTGAGGAAGCTGGCAGAAATCGACTTTTGAGCGTCGAATAGTTCGTCGTGGATTTGCCAGAACATGTCTTTTTCGTTGGCAAAAGTCGTGACGACGGCGGCGGCGGCGGCGTAGGGGTGGATCGAGACGAGCGGCATTTGTTTAAATACTATCGATGCATCGCGTGGGTATCGATCGGCGATTCGGTGCATCGTTTTGGCGGCTCGTGCGCAGAAAGGACATTGGAAATCGCTGAATATGACGACTTCGACGGGGGCGTCGGCGTTGCCCAAGCGCGGGCGGCCGTCGGTGCGGAAAGCGTGTGGGGCGACGATCGATTCGTATTCGGCGACCATCATTTTGGTCGTTTGGTCGGCGTTGAGGCCTTGCGATTTGAAGAAGACGATGTCGTCGGCGAGAATCGATGCTTCGTAGCAGACGCGATCGGATTGGAGCGCGCCGAGGAGAGAAGCTTTTTCGGGGATGTTTTTGCACGGATTGCGGACTTGCGAGGCGATGGCGGCGAATGCGTCGTCGTCAATTGGCGCGCGAGCAGTGTGGGCGGGCGTTTGCGCGGCGGTTTGCGTGGCGCATTGCGTCGTCGAAAGGGCGAGTAGTGCAAGGGCGATTTGGAGGAATGATTTCATCGATGTTGCCGTCATGGTCATGGAATCGTGGTGATTGCGGGGAAATCTGGGTTAATTGCTCAGTCTTCTTCGTTCGGTGAAGGCGATTTTCCAAGCGTTGGCGTCTTTTATCCATCGATAGCTGATGATGGCGTCGTCGATGTGTGTGGTGCCCGTTTCGTCGTCGTATTGGGTGACTTGACGCGTATGAATCGTGGCAGAAGTCGGGGTAATTTCGGAAAATTCGACGGCTTTGACTTCGATTTGTAGATTCTTCAAGTTCATGGCGCGTTGGGCGTATTCCCTTTCTAGCTCGGGGTATCGCATGCGCTCGAGTTTGAAGTCGTCGATATAGGCGTCGACGTCTTTGTCGATGGCGTGTTTGACGTGGAGGGCGTGAGCGGCGCGAATTTCTTTCGCTTCTTTGGGGAATTTGGCTTCGATTTCGCTCGATGCAACAGAAGACGATTGTTGGTAGGCGATGCTGTCTTCGGATTCGATTTTGACGTCGTCGTCGCGATCGACGGCAAAGGCGGTCGCCGGCGTGGCGGCGATGAAAATGGCGATGGCGATTAAAATTCGTTTCATTTGGCTTTCGCTCTAAGATAATGCGTTCTATGTTAAGAATGTCGAATATGATTCAAGATGCATCGATGATGATTCGAGCGGGATCGATGAACCGAGTCCCATTCGATAGATGCGACGATGGCTTTTGTCGAGTGATCGATCTTGGCGCATCGTTGCAGCGGGTATCGATTATATCACGAGTTGCGGGGTATATCGACGAACAAAAGACCGGTCGGGCGATCGGACGAGATAATCGCTTGGATTTTGGTCATTTGCTGGCGTGATTGGCGAGCTGTTTCGATTTGAAATCGATGGCATTGAACGAGAATCCGGCGACGATGATGGCGATGCCGAGGGCGATATTCCACGTGATGGGTTCTTTGAGGATGGCGGCAGCGAAGCACATGGCGATGATCGGTTTGATGAAGAAGGCGTGGGAGGCGTGGGAAGCGCCGTTTGTTTCGATAGCTCGCATGAAGCACAAGTATCCGAAGCCCGTGACGACGACGCCGGAATAGAGCAAGACGCCGATCGTATCGGTGCCGATGCCTTTGACGATCGGTTCGTCGAGTGCGACGAGGACGATGAGTTCGAAGAAGGCGCCGAATAGGAAGCTGAGGCTGTTGACGGTCATGCCGCCGACGCGTCGCACGACGCGGTGACTCAAAACGGTATAGAGCCCAAACGTCGCCGAAGCGCCTAGCCCCATGAGAATGCCGATGGGTTCGTTGCCCAATGCGAGGTGTAGCGGGTTGGCGACGAGTACCATGCCGACGATGCAAATGGCGAGGACGATGCCTTTTTTGAGCGTAAAATGTTCGTGTACGATGAAGTGCGCCAATATCATCGTAAATAGAGGATTGATGGAGATGAGGACGGCGGCGAGGTTTGCGTTGCAGTGATTGACGCTCAATTGGAATAGCGTCATGCTGATGACGACGTTGATGAATCCGAGTAGGGCGATCGAGCCAAAATCGCGACGCGTGACGTGGTAATGGCGTTTGTACAGGTTGCGAATGGCAAACGGTAGCAAGACGAGCCCACCGATTAAAAATCGAAGAAAAGTGAGTTGAAGTGCAGAAAATTCGCTTCCTCCGATATGGAGTGCAATTTCCATCGTGCCAAAGGCGAATGCCGTGAGCACGATCCAAATGTGTTTCATCATGGAGAGTCCAAACGTCGATGTGACTAAACGATAAGAGCACGTGCGCCCGCTCGGGGTGGGGGCGACGTGCTCGGCAAGGCGTGTTGAGCGCACTCTATAGCAAGGAAATGAGCGTTTTGCGAATGCGATTCCGAAAAGTGTGCATTTTATGAATCGCGGTTGACGATTGATCGAAAGATCATTCGTTGCGTTGTGCGCGAATCATCGTGCGCTGTGCTTCGTCGACGGCTAGGCAGAAGTTCCTGAAATCGGCATATTGCGCCGTTTCGATGCGTTGCGACAACAGTTCGATCGACTCGCGGAGTTGGAGTTTATCGCCGTCGAGTGTGAGTTTTCGGGAGAATTTTCCAAACGGCGTATCGATATCGACGTCGTGCAGGGTTTGTGCATTCCAGGTGTAGCCCTCGGGGGCTTTGAGCGATAGCGTTCGGCTCGACAAGACGTCGCCCCCGATGATGACGGGGTATTTTCGCGTCGAGGCGGGGAGTTTGGCGAATTGATCGACGAGTTTATAGGCAAATATATTCGAATTGATGTCGAGCATATTGCCATCGGTGGCGGCAAACGAAGCGATATCGAAGTCGTAGTGTAGCGTGAGAGGGGCGTTGTGGTCGTCGAGTGCGTCGATGGCCAGGTTGGTGAGTTGAATTCGCCCATAATTGCGCGCCAGGCTGTTTTCGATGATGAGATGTGTACGCGTATCGTCGCCTTTGAGCGAGGTGAGGAATCCGCGCATGCTCAATCCGCGTCCGCCGCGCATCGTTTCGCTAGCTTTTGCCGTTGCGGCGCCCGATTCGTCGATTTCGTAGGCGATTTCGATCGTCGGTTGCATGCTGGCGATATCGTCGCGCCGCGACGTAAATGGCTCGATTTTATCGTCGATGGGAATGACCGATTGGCCTTGAAAACTCGTCGGCAAATAGTCAAATGGAATGAAATCTTCCGATCCATCGACGTAGGCGGGCCCTTTTTCGGTTTCGACGACGAGCAATGTGCCATAGAAAGATTCGTATTGTGCGGGCAAATCGGCGCTTTGTTGGGGTGCGCCGACGGCGCGTATAAACGCAAAGTAATTCGTCAGGCCGAGAGCGTCGTATATGGCTTTGAGCGTGATGAGGCGCGAACCGCTGCCGCGCGTAATCGTTTGCGTCGCCGAATCGGAATCGGATGAATGCGTCGCATCGCTTTCGCGAATCGAATTGAGAACGAAGTCGTATGCGATTTGCGCTTTTTTCCACGACGATGACTCGTCGTTGTCGAATTTAATTTGATCGACATAGGCTTGAATATATGGCGTTTGTCGCGTTTGCCTGGCGATCGATTCGCGCAAGGCGCGTTTGATTTCGGGCCATCCCCAAGCGTAATAGAGTTGGATATTGGGAATGAGGTCGAATTCGGTTGGGGCATTGGGTTCGGTGACGAAAGCGGGGCTATTTTTTCGCAAGAACGTGCAAGTCGTCGATTCTCCGCTACTGGTGCAAGATCTTTCGATATTGCCCGCAGGCCCGGCTTCGACGATTTGGGCATTCCAAGCGCTCGGGTATTCGACGACGAATTCGCTGTGCAAGATGGGAGTTTGGTCGGAGGCGAAGAAGAAGGCGTCGCTCACGGCTCGGCTTGCGTATGCCGAAATCGGGGGTTCGTAGGTGATGTATTCGGTTTCGACGAAATCGCCAACGGCGAGGTTTGGGGCAGTGATGGAGCTTTTGAAATCGATCGATTCGGGTTCGATCGTTTCGAGCGTATCGCCTTTGATGGTACGGACTTTGAGGACGGTGGCAGAATTGGGCAGATAGACTTCGCCGACGGCGTTTTTGCCTTCTTTGCTCAAAACGCGCGATATCGTATGGGTTAGTCCGAGTTTTGCGCCGTTTGGCGCGATTTGCATGGCTGCATAATCGAGGATAAGTGTCGATGCGCCAGCTTCGGGCTCTGGGGCGTTTTGTCGTGCCGCCAGATACGCGCGGATCGTCGCAATGCCGTCTTTTCGCAAGTGTTCGAGTGGGCGTTTGGAATCGATTTGCCAAGCGAGGTTTTGAATCATTTCGTCGTTTGGCATGAGATCGACGAGTTTTGCGAGGATTCGTCGCGCATCGTCGGTTTTGTTTTTGGCGCGTAGCGTATCGACGATGGCCAATAGGGATTCGGTATCGGGTTCGCGATAGATGCCGCGTTTGACTTCGTCGAGGAAATCGATGATTTGCGATGTGACGTTTGGATCGCCCGATTCTGCCCGCATGAGTAGCGTCGAAACTTTGAGTTTTTCGTCGTTTGGGTAGGCATTTGCCAGTGTGGCGAGTGCTTTTGTCCATTTATCGGTGGCGTTGGCATTGTCGTCGCCTTCGCGTTGCGCATAAGATCGTATGACGGCAGGGCATCGTCGTGCTTGCGGCGATAAATCTTCGAAAGCGGTGTATTGGTGGCGATTGGCGGCGTTTTTGATGGCCAGCGAAACGGTCGAACACGAATTGGGTTCGAGTTTTGCGGCATCTTTGATGCGTTTTTCCGATAATCCGCTCCAATCGAGTGTTTGGGCGACTCGGGATTCGAGCAAAGCCGTATCGGCGGTATTGGGCAATTGGGATCGGTGAGTATTCCAGAGCAATCGCGCTTCTTTGGGCTGATTTTGCTGTATCATTTCGGCGATCATCGCGCTCGCAATGGCAGTGAGTTCGGGGGCTTTTTCGACGAGTTCGTGCCAAATATGCATGGCTTTTTCGTGTCGCAACGACGTCGCCAAATCGGCATCGTATCGGTAGCGCAAGGCGCGCCAATATTGGGCGACGACGTCGTCGGGGGCTTTTTCCAAGCGCGAATGGAGGATGGCATCGGCTTTTTTGGCGTGCCCGTCGGCGATGGCCAGTGCCGCCCCATACCACGCCATGAGCGCATTCGATGGATCGAACCCATATATTGCGCCATCGCCTTGGCGCGTGGCGATAACCGAATCGATATCGACGACTTTGCCGACCAACTCGGGTGCGGAAGAACTGGTTGCCGTGCCCCCGCGATCCGCTTCGTCGTTGGATATTTCTGCAATAAGGGCGATATCTTGATTCGAAGATTCTTTCGATTTATCGACTTTAACCGGAATCATCCACGCCAAAATCGGAGAACTATTGTTTGGATTGGGTTGTAATCCGAGTTTAATTCGAATCGAATGCGTTCCCTTATCGAGTTTCAGTTCGACGGCCAACAGCTGATCTTTGCCCGTTTGCTCGGGGCCTCGGCGTAGCAGTTCCGAATTGTCGACCGATAACGCATAGTATTGATTCGCCTCGACGACGATTAAATACGATCCCGGATTGGCGACTTCGACGATCGTTTCGCCCGCATATATCCCTTGTTTCGACGCAGGCATCGGTGTTTGCACGCCCGGCGCATAGCGAAACGACGTCAGCTGCGCATTGGCATCGTCGATATCGTAGGCATCTTTGAGCCGCAAATCGCCGTCGAAAGGCATCGGATCGTCGAATTCGGCATAAGGATAGGGCGAAAAAGGCCCTACCCATTTGAATTGAGTAAGTGGAATTGCGCCATTTGCCGAATAAAATTCTGTGATTTGGTTTTGTCGAATGGCGCGATCTTGCAAAGTGACGAGGCGAGCCATCGAATAGGGATGGATTGCTCGCCATTGTTTGATTTCGTCCCAAGGCAATGGCGTGACAGTTTGGGCGCTTATCATCATGAGTCGCGCGAGCACAATGGCTTCGAAATCGCCGAGATCTTGGCGGTTATATGCCGAAATATAGCGCGCCATTGCCGTTTTGAAATCGCCGCGCAAAGCGGCGATTTCGGCATAGAGGCAGAGATCGGCGGCTTTTGGCGCCTCGGCAATGGCGCGCCTGAGCGCGTCTTCTGCCTCGTTGAGGGATCCTTGGGCGAGTTTTTCGATCGCCAATTGGGTCGAGCTCGACGACGATTGGCGCGGCTTTTCGATTTGCCAACCCGACCATATCGCTTGTTGAGATGAATGCGTCGTCGCGCACCCCGTCGCCAATCCACTCACCGCCATACAAATCGCCATGAGGCGCAAAATCCATGTATTTTTCATTGTTTTATTCCTTTACGGTGATTTGATATGGCGTGTTGACGGCGCGATCGTAGCTTTGCAAAAAGTCTTGATACGATGCGTAATCTTTTGGGGCGATTTTCGACTCCGAGAGCGAGAGCGATATTTCTGCCGTCACGATATTGCCCGCTTGCGTCGATCGAATCGACCATTGACCATGGGCGTTGGAGAGTGCGGCGGGATCGGGCAATGCGACTTTTGCGCCTTCGGGCAAGATGAATTGAACGGTTTGATTGAGGTGCATGGGCGCGATTTGTTCGAGGTCGAATTGTCGCGTCGCCGAGGGCGCAAACGATTGTGCGACGCGCGAAATCTTCGCCCCAGGGCGCACGATCCACGTATTGCCCTCGATCTTGACGATTTGCGAAAACGCCGTCGTCGCCTTGATTCCGAGCGATACATCGGCTTCGAGATCGGCGACATCCGATATTTCAAATGAATCGATTTCGGACCCCGCAATCGCATAAGCATACTCCGATTCGAGTCGTTCATGTCGTAGCGATTCGACTTGATATCGCTCGCGGTAGCTCGGCGCCATCAATCCCTTATAAGTCACGTGATCGGTATATGGAATCTTATCGGTTTGCGTCAGATCGAATGCCCAGCGATGAACCGACCCATTGTCTTCGGCTTTCGACATGGGCGTTTTTGTCAATCGATAGCCCGCGTGATCGTCGATGATGAGCACGTTTGCCCCTTGATCGAGCGGTGGAAGCTCGCGCGTGCCGCTAAACTCTGCCGTGCCATCGAGGAACATGTCGAATTGCGGGACATAGACGATGGCATGGTCGAATAGATAGGCATTGGGCAATTCCATCGAAATATCGCCGTTTCGCCGCGTCCGAACGAGTACGAAGTTCGTCTCGATTCCCGCCTCGTCGAGCATCACTTTCAACAAACTCGCTTTATCCTTACAATCGCCAAATCGACGCTCGAAAACTTGCGAAACCGGATACGGTTTGTGCCCGTGAATGCCGAATTCCAACGCGACATAGCGCGTCGATTTGACGACAAAACTGTGGATTTTCTTCAACTTCTCGAGGGGATCGTCGATGCCCTGTGTCAATTCTCGCACGGCGTTTTGAATCGCTTCATCGATGCGCCATTGGGGCTTGGCCAAATCGATAAACCAATCGGCGACGTCTTGCCACGAGGCAAACGACGACGCCAAGACAAACGGCGCCACCTCGGTTATCCCCGGCATGCGGTCTTCTTGAACGAGGCGCGGCGTCGCTTTTTGCTCGTAACTCGTCACGACGAAATCGCCTTCTTTTTTCGTATCCCCGACAAAACCCGAATTTCCTTTCGGATCGCTCAAATAAAACCGAACTGGGAACGACTCTGGCGTAATAACCGTGTATTTTGACCACTGGCGCGGGAACGTCGCTTGCAATTGATATAAATCGCTAAAGTAATTGGCACTGCTCGCGCTCTTTTGCATTTGCGTTCGTTTAAAACGATATTCGATGCGATCGCCGACCGCCAAATCGGGGATTTCGATGACGATTTGGCGTTGATCGTAGTACATTCGGATCGATTCGTCGGCTGTATTATATTCGGTCGTCTTATATAATCGATGTTTTGTACCGTCTTTTTTCGTCGTAATAACCGATATAATTTCGAGTTTTTCGTCGGTAGGCGAATAATTAATCGGCATAGCTCTGAGCGTTTTGAGCCCCTGTTCGTCGAGGACTTCGAAGGAGATTTGGTTAAACGTCGAAGCGAGCCCATTGGGGAGGATTTTGACGACGCGATTGTCGAGCAATGAGACGAATTGCGTCGCATCGGGCGATGTATTGCCGGGGATATCTTTGACGATATATGGCGCTTCGTAGGCGCTTGCCGCATCGTCGCTCGCGGCGTCGCGATTGGCTAGGCGGCGGGCGATCTCGGCGCGTTCGGCGAGTGAATCGTCTTGCGGCACGAGTCGAGCTGCCATTTCGTAGGCGGGCACGGCTTCTGATAGATTGCCCGTTTCCATGCTCCAGCGAGCAAATCGCAACCAACGCGCCGGATCGTTCATTCGCTGCGTCAAATAGACCAAGAATTCTTCTTCGGCATTGGCCTCGATCCACGGCTCTTCTTTGGGCGTCGACGGCGCACGCGATCCGCGATCGGCTGCATTGGCGCTAGAACCCATCTCTTGCGCAAAACTTTGCCCATACGCCGTGACGATGTCGAGCCAAAATTCCCAAACGTGGTCGTCGTAGGGATGGCGCTCGAGGAATTGTTTGATTTCGCCCTGAATCGCCAGCAATTCGCGACGCGAAACCGCGCCATCGCCGCTCGAAATCGCCCTGCGAAGACGACGATCGAGGCGCTCGACGAAATAGACGGCGCTATTCTTTTGCGAACTATAGAGTTTCTCGAGCATATCGCGATATTGGATGATTTTTCCACGCGATTCCAAGTTTTGAACGACGAGTGGCAAAAGCGACGATTCACACGATGTACACGATGTAAAATCCATATTTTGGAGCGCCGTCATCGCCTGATGCGCATTGAGCTCCGATAGAGCGCGGAGCTTGGCGCGAAGCGGCTCATACGAAATGCCATCGCTCTCGGGCGCTTGTTTTTGCAGTATCGATCGTATCTCGGGCCATTCGTCGACGAAACGCGACCCAGAATCGCCTTGCGACTCGCTATTGAGCACGAGCTCGCGGGCATAGAGTAGATGAATCACGCCATCGGCAGGGCGATGCGCCATCGCCTTGCGCAATATTTGTAGCGATTTCCCCGGGTCTTGGAGCATCAAGATCGCAAGCGCCAAATCGGGCACGGGCAATTTCGCCGTCGCCTCGATATCGTTGAGCAATAAATTGTTGACGATGCGCCCCGCATCGAGTGGCGACTGCGAGAGACGCGCCAAATAGGCGCGATCGGCGATCGATGATTTGTCGCCGCGCTCGAGCGGCGAAAAAATCGATCCAACCGACGTCGACGATATTTCGCGCTCTAGCGGCTCTGCAACGACGATGGCGTCGTCGTTGCGAACTTCGAACGAAAGCGGTTTCCCCGTCTTCGCATCGGTCAAAAAGGCATAAAACCCCGGTTGCGTCTCAAGCGCAGCGACTTTTATCGTCAAGATATTCTCGCCACGATGCAACTTAATCGCCCGCCTTTCGCCAAATATCGGCAAATCTTCGGGGCAATCGTCGACTTGCTCATAGACCCGTTTGCCATTGACCCACGCCACGATCGGGCTCACCGACGGCATTTCGATCCACGCATCGATCGTGCTATCGCCCGAGCCTTTGCCCTTCTTGCCCTGTTTCGCACGCTTTTCGGCTACTTTCGCCCCCTTTTCACCCAATCCAGCCGCTTTTTCGCTCGAATGAGCCGCTTTTTCGCTCGTTCCAGCCCCCTTTTTGACCGTTCCAGCCGCCATTTCGCCGTTTTCAGGGTCGTCGATGACGATTCGCGCCGTCAAATACATCACCGAAAACCCCGGGTGATACATGCGTTCTTGCGGCATGATCGCGCCCAAATTCCCCACCGATTCATAGAGCATCCAATTGAGCGCCGGATACATGGCGCCCTCGGTCGCCTTCGACGTATCGAACCCCTCGCGCTCGGGCAAATACGCCTGCCCAAAATCGAGCACCGATGCGCATTCATACGGAAACGACACGAAAAACGACGTCACCGCCCCCGGCATCGGCGTCTGCTCGCCCCCATGGACGTCGGCATCGATATTGCGCAACCAAGCCAAATATCGCTCGAAATACGGCTGCTTCGGCGTCGATCCCCCGTCGATCGATTTCAATATCGCTTCATATAATGCATCTGTCTGCCCCACCGACGCATAAATCTCGCCGCGCTTCATCCAATTCAAAAGCGCCCGAGATTCGCCGATTTCGCGCTCAATTCGCTTCGTTTCTTCGCCTTTTTGGGCATAAGCCTGCCCGCCGCACAGCCCCACGAGCAAGGCGCCCAATAATATCGTTCTCTGCCACCGCTTCATCGTCTTTCCTTCTTGGCGAAATATCGAGCCCACAGCCTTTCGACTTGTGGGCAAAAATGGCGGTCACCCGCTTCGGTTTCTCGCTCCGCTCTTATCACAAATGCGCACCGATGCCCAACCATTCATCCCAACCATTCATCCGATCACCCCCAGACCATTCCCATTTGCTCGATAATGACGCGTTTTAACTCTTTATTCCTCGCCCAATGAGATTATAATTTCGCGCCGACCGTGCGACGTTGCTCCGCGATCCCCCCCTCATGATGACGATTCCCCCTTCGCAATTCGTCGGGAATTTCAATGACTCGTAAGGAATTTCAAATGTCTCTTCCACTCCAAGCAGGCCTTCATCGCAGTTGCTGCCTCGTCGATACACAAGCACTGACCCACAACATGCAAACGCTCAAACGCGGACTCGCGCCTGGCGCCCAAATCGCCGCCGTCGTCAAATCCAACGCCTACGGGCACGACGTGCGCATCGCTTGGCGCGCATTCGTCGAAGGTGGCGCAACATGGCTATGCGTCGACTCGCTCCACGAAGCCGCCGACCTGCGCGACGACGGCTACACGGGCAATCTCTTCGTCATGGGACACGTGCCCCCCATGCACGCGCGCACTGCCCAACGCCTCGACGTGCGCGTCATGGTCTACGACAAAGCACAAATCGACGCCCTCGGTGCCGCCGCCAACGACGCCTCGACACCCATCCGCCTCATCATGAAACTCGAAACGGGCACGCAACGCCAAGGACTACTCCCCGACGAAGCCCTACAACTCGCACGCTACATCGCACGCTTCCCTTACCTCATCCTCGAAGGCACATGCTCGCACTTTGCTAACATCGAAGACACCACCGACCACTCCTTCGCACAAGCCCAACTCAAAGCGTTCCAAGACGCCAACGACCTACTCGCGCAAAACGGCTTCCGCCCCGCCCTCCGCACCATCGCCAACTCCGCCGCCGGCATACTCTGGCCACACACCCACTTCGAACTCGTCCGCGCCGGCATCACCTGCTACGGCATGTGGCCCTCGACCGAATGCTACGTCAGCGCCAAACTCCTCGGCAAAGACGTCGACTTGCGCCCCGCACTCACCTGGAAGACGATCATCGCACAAGTCAAAACCGTCGCCACGGGCTCGCTCATCGGCTACGGCTGCACCTACCAAACGACGCACGACACCCGCATCGCCGTGCTCCCCGTCGGCTACTACGACGGCTACGACCGCGCCCTCTCAAACCTCGGCTACGTCCTCATCCGCGGCCACCGTGCACCCATCCGCGGCCGCATCTGCATGAACATGTGCATGGTCGACGTCACCGACATCCCCGACGCCACCGCCGGCGACGACGTCATCCTGCTCGGCTCTCAAGACCGCGAAACGATCTCCGCCGAACAACTCGCCGCTTGGGCCGGCACCATCAACTACGAACTCACCACGCAAATTCAAACTTCCGTGCCGCGCATCGCCGTTTAATTCTCACACAAACACCCCATCGATATGCTTATATACTCGAATATATTAATTCAATATAAGCATATCGGCGCAATTGTTATTAATATATAATTTAACAAATTACACACGATGCAAAATCGCCATCTCGTGATATATATAAACATATACCGATGATATCTATTTATATACCGATGATATTTATTTATATACCGATGATATCTATTCGCATGCGGTTTCTTCTCTTTTGATGCGCGAGCTATGTGCCGCCGCCTGCAAAGCAGTCGGCTTGCGCGCATACGCTCGC